>Ga0116230_10000329_pt1 | contig 40972 bp, 35 predicted proteins | sample S1TSphfallax_3_FD_88678 | JGI IMG/M metagenome (GOLD analysis project Ga0116230, IMG submission 88678) | Host-associated microbial communities from peat moss isolated from Minnesota, USA - S1T2_Fd - Sphagnum fallax MG | ecosystem: Host-associated > Plants > Peat moss > Unclassified | place... | reverse complement strand
TCGTCACCGCCTCGGGCCGCACGCAAGCGCTGGTAACGCTCGCGACTGCGTCGATTCGTCCCGTGGGTTCGAAGGATATTCTCGCGGTACGCCAACTCGACGCTGCCTGATTCCAGTGAGGCCGCCACGGGAACGCTGGGGGCAAGTTTAGGGGCAACGCGGCGATTCGAATTCCCGGTATTACAAGCGTTTCAGGGGCTTGCCTCGGGTAGTCGAGTCCCAGCGGTCCCACCATTAAAAACAGAGACTTGCGTGCGGGTAGGAACGCCAGATGAGCGTCACACGGAAATCACACGGGAATCGAGATTCAGGCAAAGCGATGCAGCGACCTGCGCCGCGTTACGCGTCCAGGATCGCGAGGTAGCCGCCCGGCCGAGATCCGCGCTAGGCTCGTGATCCGAGGAGGGCTACTCGTGCCGATCACCGATAAGAGGCGGAGCATTCAAGGCCGATGAGGATCGCAGTTGCGCTCGCCGCATCGCTTTGTGGGTGCGTAGCACAGCAAGCACAGCAGGCCGAACCGCCCGTGGTGCCGGAGCTCGATCGATGCACGGGGCCGAGGATTTCGCTTGAGGTAGTCCGGGCGCAGCTTGTCCAGAACATATACGACGAGTGCGCACGGAAGGGCATGGTCCCCTCAACTGTTCCTGAAATCACCGTTCCGCCAGGAGTCAGGTGCGATTCTACGGTATCGATCATGTTTAGCTGTATGCCCGCGCCAAAGCCGAGCCCGTAGCCGCCTCGCGGATCGGCCGATCTGGCGCGTCCTGCGCCGTAAGCAGTCAGGGCGCCTTCAATGCGTTGATCTTTGCTTGCTGACTGTTAGGGACGATGGAGGGCGCGACCTTCAAGAATTCCTCGACGGCCTGTTCGATGATGGCAAGCAATCCGACGACGTTGACAACTTCAATGTCACGCTCTTCCTGGAATGGATAGAAAACGTGATCGCTGATCTCCCCTTTGTTGAGCAGCACACCCGGCACCAATGCGTGGAAACTCGCAGGAGTCTTAGCCGTGCGTGTCGGCGTTTCGATCGCCATACGCGCTACAGCAACCGCCGGATCGTCCATCAAAGTTCTGGGTTGGCCGAGCCTCTAACGGGCGACGGACGGCTGGTTCACACCTGCCGATCTTGAAGTTCTCTTTCGCGTCGTCAATCGTGGATCGACCCGACCCAATTGAGGCCATCCAATTTTGCATGGAGCAACGGGGTCTGACGCGAAAGGACCTCGAGCCTTTGCTGGGGACCCGTACAGGTGTCTCGCTAGGTAGCCTGCCTAGAGTCAGTCAACACGCGGCGGCAACCGGCCAAGAGTATGCGTTGGCAGTCGCACTGAATTCCACGATAAAAACCACCCCTCGCCGGTGGATGCGGAAAGTGGGTCCAGCGAGGGGACTCCCGGCTGACTTGCCGACTGGAGCCGGTCAATCCTGGGGAGGTCAGATGAACCTGTTTGCGTTGACCCTAGTTCGAGCATACTAGGGACCGTGGTGCATCAAAGAAGCGCGATGGCGATCTTGCTGGGGGCCTTGAGCGCCTGTGTCAACAAGCCGCCGACGACAATTGCGGTCCCCGATGCTGCCGCGACGACTCGCGCTCTCGAGGAGGGGCGCCGGGCGTACGGAATTCGGCACTACGAGCAAGCGCTCGAAACCCTGGGCAGCTTGGCAAATTCCACTGATTTTCCCGCGCTTTCCGCTTCGGAACGGATAGAAGTGCTATCGGCGGCCGGAAGCGCGGCGCACCAGTTACACGACGATCGCACGAGTTTCGAATTCTTTCGTCGTGCAACCCAGATACCCGACGCGCCCGCCGACACTTGGCTGGCCCGCGCGCGAGCGGGGGCCAGCCTCCAGGATCGTGCGGACGTATTTCTCAGCCTCTCCACTTACATCGAGCGCTCCCCGGAGAGTCTGAAACACCTCGACAACCAGATGCTCAATCGCTTGGTTCTCGATGCAGCGAAACTGCCCACCTCCTCGGGTCTGGAATTACGCTTTCTGCGCGCGCTGTACCATGTTCACTGGCTGCTGGACGACGGAGAGGAGCCGAGTTTTGCTTGGCGGAGGCTGGTGCAACGAGCATTGGACGCGGGTGCGAATTCCGAGGCGGCGGACGTGGCGAGGCATGTCAACGATGTAGACGTGCTCATTCAAATGCGTATCGATCGCCGATTCGATGCCATCGTGAGCCGTAGTAGGGAACAGTTTGACATCGATGCGGCCGCAGAGCGGGAGTTACGGCAGACCGAGGCAGCGGTTGAGCGGACTCCTCATCTACTGCAGAAAAGCAATCGCTTGATGGAGGAACTGATACGACGGGGTCGCTATGCGACCGCGTTGGCAGTCTCGGATTCCATCCAGGAGGATCGCGCACGGCACATTGGGGACAGGAATTATTTGCTGACCATGGGTGACGACTATAACTGGACGCTGGATATGCGAGCGCGGGCATTGGCGGGACTGAATCGTTGGGATGAGGCGGTCCAGCAGCGCGAGGAGGCGAGACACCTCCGCGAAGACGGCGCTGACAATGTCAGTCAGGTTCTCAATCTGGCGGAAATCAACAACGACCTCGGCCATCCTGAGCGAGCGATCGTGGTCCTCGATGGTCTCGAGGGACGCCCAAACGAGTACGGGTCGTCGGTCATGGCCTATGAGCGCCTTCGGGCGAGTCTCCAACTGGGCGATGCGCATCAGGTGGCGGAGTCCTTGCAATACTTGAGCGACCACCGGACGGACGCGCTGCGGATTTACCAAGACGCTCTCGTGGCGGTCGGAGACACGGAGGGCGCCGCCAAGCTGCTGATACGCCGTCTATCGGATCCCGAGCAGCGCATCGATGCGTTGCAAGCCGTGCAGAATTATCTGCAATCTCCGATGACCCCCATCTTGGCCGCGCAGGTCGCGCGATTCAAGTCGGTGGTCGCACGGCGCGATGTACAGGCGGCCATTCAAAAAGTGGGCAGGATCGAGACGTTTTCAATAACCGCGCCCGACGAGTAAAAGGGCGCCACCCGGCCACTGACACAGGCTCGCCGAACACCCCGTGCACCTCACGCACGGTGCCGGGTCGAGTTGCCACCCGCCGCAGCCCCTGAGGCAGTGCATCGCGAGCGACGCGCGGTCCACGCTGCAGTCATGTTGCAGAAGATTCACGCAATCTAAACATGGCTCTGGAAATGCATCCCTAGGATCTACGACGAGCGTCGTTGTCGGCGCCGGCGCCGACCGCTCGGCGTCACGAATACCGGTGATCCTGGTGGGTTCTTCAAATGGGGAATCAATGATCGACAAGTCGCAACGAGAGCAGACGGCAACGCAGCGAGTCACGACGCGGGCCGCGGTCAAGGCCGTGCTGTTCGCATCGAGCCTGCTGATCGGCGCAGCGAGCGCCTGGTCCGACGACCGCGCCATCGACAACACCGGTGTCGCCCCACTGCCGACCGGACAGTTCTTGACACCGACCGCGGCCCCGGGCGCGTCGTTCACGCTGCTCAATCCCGGCCTCGCCGCCTTCCCGACCGCGGTGGCCAACGGCGCGGTGAAGACCTCGGTGAGCCCCGACGGAAGCACCCTGCTCGTCATGTCGAGCGGCTACAATTTATTCAGCAATGCGGCCGGCACGACGACGGCGAAATCGCAATATCTTTTCGTTTATGACATCTCGGGCGGCAATGAGAATGCGCCGGTGCTGCGTCAGGTGATTCAGGTTCCGGACACGTATGTAGGGATCGCCTGGGCGCCGGTGCCGGCACCTGGCAAGAACTCGCCCACGTTCTACGTTTCCGGCGGCAGCACCGACAGCGTCTATGTGTACACCGGATCGACGGCGGGCGGCTGGTTGCCGAGCGCAACCATCAGCCTGGGTCATGCCCCCTTCGTACCGACCACCAGTCCCTTGTACGGCCTGATCCTCAACGGCGTCGGATTCGAGGAACAAGCGACCGTCGCGGGCCTGGCGATGTCCGGCGACGGCAGCGTGCTGGTTGCAGCAAACATCTACAATGATTCGATCTCGATCATCAATCCGGCCACCAACCAGGTGACGGCCGAGTACGACCTACGGCCATACAACACGAGCGGCACGCCGGGCATCGCCGGCGGCGAGGCGCCCTTCGCGGTGGCCCTGCTCGGTGATTCCACCGTGTATGTCTCCTCCATCCGCGATCGCGAGGTCGATGTATTGAGCCTCAACGGTGGCGCGCCCAGCCTCGTCACGCGCATTGCCCTGCCCGGCAACCCGAACAACATGCTGCTGAGCGCCGACCAGTCCACGCTCTACGTCACGCAGGACAACAGCGACTCGGTTGCCGTGATCAACACGACCAGCAACTCGGTCCTGGAGGAGATCTCGACGATTGCCCCGCCGGGAACGGTGCCGAGCGGCACCAAGTACACGGGTGCCGCGGCGAACAACCTGGCCCTGTCGCCGGACGGCAGTACCTTGTACGTCACCAACGGCGGCGCCAACTCCCTCGCGGTGATTCCGATCTCCGGACCCGCACCGCACGCGGTTGCGGGCCTGATTCCGACGGCCTGGTATCCGCACTCGGTGAGCCTGAGTGCCGACGGTTCCATGCTCTACGTGTCGAACGGCAAGTCGGACCCCGGCCAGAATCCGCAGTACGAGACGGCGGGCGCAAATCAGTACGTCCTGCAACTCGAGGGCGGTGGACTGCTGACCCTGCCGGTTCCCACCGCCTCCGCGTTGCCCGGCCTGACCGCCCAGGTCGCCGCCAACAATTACTACAGCACGGCCCCCAATGCCAACGACGTCGCCGTGATGGGCGCGTTGCGATCGAAGATCCAGCACGTCATCTACATCATCAAGGAAAATCGCACCTTCGATCAGATCCTCGGTGATCTTGGCAACGGCAGCAACGGCTCGCCCGCTCTGACCATGTACGGCAAGCGCGTGACACCGAACTTCCACAACCTCGCGGCCAATTTTGTCACGCTGGACAATTTCTTCTGCAGCGGCGAGGTGAGCGGAGACGGCTGGGCTTGGAGCACCGAAGGGCGCGAGAGCGATCACGGCACGAAGAGCATCCCGCTGAACTATGCCTCGCGTGGCGCCTCGAACGACTCGGAAGGATCGAACCGCAACGTCAACGTGGGCATCGCCGGCGTGACCGGCCGCGACGCGTCGCTAGGCGGCTTCGGGCTTTACGAAGAAGTCTCCAGCTTCGTCAAGGGAGGCACGGTGAACCTGCTGCCGGGCACGAACAACGATTTCGCGACCGACGGTCCCAATGGCGCGGCCCAGCTCGGGTATTTGTGGGATTCCGCGATGCGCGCCGGTCTTACGGTGCGCAACTATGGATTCTTCGTCGACATCAGCCGTTACAACCTTCCTGCGGCGGATGGTGGCCTGGTCCCCAGCGCGAATGCGAAATACGGCTACCTGCAAAGTCCCGCTGCGCTGGGCCTGAAGGTCGCCACGTCGACCAATCCGACGCTTTCTGCGTTCACGGACCCCTACTTTTGGGGCTTCGACAACTCCTATCCGGACGTTTGGCGCGTACAGGAGTGGCAGCGTGAATTTACCGGGTACGTCAGCAACGGCAATCTGCCGAGCCTCACCCTGCTGCGCTTGATGCACGATCACACCGGCAACTTCGGCGGCAGCGATCCGGCGGTCGAGAATCTGTCGACCCCGGAACTACAGCAGGCCGACAACGATCTGGCGGTCGGCCAGGTCGTACAGACGCTCGCGAACAGCCCTTATGCCGGCAATACGCTGATCTTCGTGCTTGAGGACGACGCTCAGGACGGACCCGACCACATGGACGCGCATCGCTCGACCGCCTACGTCGTCGGGCCCTACGTCAAGAAGCATGCCGTGGTCAGCGATCGTTACTCGACCGTCAACCTGGTACGGACGATCGAGGACATCCTCGGGATCGACCATTTGAACCTGAATGACGCCTATCAGCGGCCGATGACGGACGTATTCGACCTGACGCAGACCAGCTGGTCCTACACCGCGACTGCCTCGCCGTACCTTGCGGCGACCGGCCTGCTCAACACCATCACGGTCGGCCTGAAACCAGGGTCCGCCATCCAGTACTCCGACAACAAGCCTGCCAGGCCCGCACACGGCGCAGCATGGTGGGCGCGAGCGACGCGAGGCTTCGACTTCAGCGACGCCGACAAGGTCGCGGGCGAGCTGGAAGAAGGCCGCTCTTACAATCGCGTCGAATGGGAAGGCGTGATGCCAGGGATTGCGTATCCCACCCGGCGCTCGGGGATCGACATGCACCAGGCCACGGCGGGCGGCGCTCCGCACAGTGCCGCCGAGCCCACGCAGAGCAAGCAAGACGCCGGTGGCGCGAGCACCGGCGGGAATTGACATCGCCACACACACGACACGCACTCGAGACGATGACTTGCCCGATGAGCGCATGAGACCACGACACACACGATGAGCACACACTGAGGAGAACATGGTGAAAGCTAGCACGCTTGCAATACTTGCCGCCGGAGCCCTCGCGGGCGGACCCGTGATGGCGTCGGAGATCGAACTGAGCTACACGGGGATCGTGTCCTATGCCGGAGGCACGACCGCGAATTCCGGCTATGCCGATGGTTCGACGATTTCCGGTCAGCTGTTCGTCGACACGGTCACTGACGTCGTGACCGGGGCGACGCTCGGTGTATACACGGCGCCGAACGGAGTCGTCCCCGGCAGTGCGGCCGTAACCCCGGATTCGAGCGAAGCGATTTTCCAACAGGGCCAATATGTCACCAACGGCGATCCCGTGAACCAATCCATCTCGTTGCTTCTCTCCTCGTTGACGGGCACGTTTCCGACCACCGATATCGGCACGCTGGTCTCGCAGGACAACGGTACGCTCAATTCACAGATCGATTTTTCGGCCGGTGGCGCGGGACAAAACCTCCTGCCGCTAGGTCAAGCCGGCGACGGGTTTGGCAGTGCGGTCACGTTTTTGAGCGCCAACGGGGACGGTTCGAACCAGACGGAGCTGACGGCGTATCTCGAGAACGTCACGGCAACCCCCGTGCCGCTGCCGGCCAGCGCGTGGTTGTTGCTGGCGGGAGGCGGTGGATTGCTCGGATTCTCGCGACGCCGACGCACTCTAGTCTAAGACACCCTATCCCGCGGCCTGCCCGGAGTGCGTGGAGTGAACCTCCACGCGCGATTGGCCGAAGCGGCGATCGGCGCGATTTTCAGGCGGCTGCGGGGGCCAGTACGGGCAGCTGTACCGCCACCCGGCACCCGCCGCCCGGCACCGAGTCGACATCCATGCGGCCACCCGCGACCCGGATCCGTTCAGCCAGGTTGCGCAAGCCGAAGCGCGTGCGCCCGTCGGTGACCGGTGCGGATTGGTCGTAGCCGATTCCCGAGTCGCTGACCGTGATCTCGACGTGATCGCCGCCGGGCCGCACGCGAATGTGCGCCGTATCCGCTTGCGAATGCTTGCAGGCGTTGTAGATCAACTCGCGCAACACCCGGTAGACGAGCCGCAGTTGCTCGCCCGTCAGCGCGAGCGCGCCCGCCGTTTCCACGGTCACACTGAAATTGTATCGAACCGCAAAGTATTGGGTGAGCCAGCTCAGGATCTCCGGCAGCGAGGCCCTCTCGATCTCCGGCGGGCTCAAGTCCTGGATGGTCGCGCGAACGGCGGTCTGCGCCTCACGCGCCGCCTCCAGCGCCTGATCGAGCAGGGCGATCATCGGACTCTTGTCGCTCATGCGGCGGCGCATCGTGCTGAGTATCATGCCCTGACCCGCGATGATCTGCGCCACGCCATCGTGCAGATCGACCGCCGTGGCCTTGCGCACCGATTCCTCGGCGGTATCGAGCGCATGCGCGTAGGCCAGCAGCATCGCCTGCTTCCGTGCGGCATCGGCGAGCAGCGCATACTGCTCGAGCACCATGCGGTTGATCAACAGCGCCTCGCCGCAGGCGAGCAACAGAAAGATCTGCGTCGACAGCACGCCGTTCTGCCAGTTGCCCTGTAAAACCAAGGCCGGAAACGCACCGAAGCCGTGGGCGGAGATGAGCGCGACGCCGATCGACAGGCCCGCGCAGGCGAACGCGCAGATCGACTGGGAAAAGCGCAGCGCGAACCACAGCAGCGGCACGGCGAGCAGCATCAATTCGAGAAAGCGATCGAAGGGCCATGACACCAGCCAATAAAACAAACACAGGCCGCCGATCGTCAGCGCGAGGCTGGGTGCCTCCCAGCGCCGCGGCGTCGGCTGCCCCGGCTCGAGGAAACCCTGCAAAAGACCCAAGAGCAGCGGGCTCAGCGTTACGACCGACAACACCGAAGACAGCACCCGCACACTGATGTCGAGGCCCTCGATCGGTACGCCGGCCGCCAGGGCGTGGACTTGTGAGGTCAGCAATGCCCCGGGCAGCGATCCCAGGGCGAGTCCGAGCAAGATCAAGGGTGCCTGCGACGTCAGCGGCTGACGGGCCGGGTGCAGGCGGCGCAGGAGCCGGACGAGGATGGCCATGCCGGCGCAGATCAGCGTGCCGGAGCAGGACACGTCGACCGTGTACCAGAGACTCGGAGGCGCCCCCCGGGCAAGCGTCGTCATCAGCGGAATCACCACCAAGTCCGAGCAGCCAGTGACCAGCAGCACGAGCGGCCAGCGGCGCCAAGGCAGCAGATAATATGCCGTGAAGGCGATCGCGTGCGGTGGCCAGATCGCGCCGGGGATCGCGATCGACGGTTTCAGCACGATGCAGCCGATCATGAGACAGGGATAGGCGAGACCCAGGCACGCGAGTGAAACCCCGGTCGCCGTCCCAGGCCGCCCTACAACATCCGTGCGGGGAGTTCCCATGATTGCAGTGTGCCACGGAATTTCACCCTACCCCTATCGGCAAAACCCTGAGCAACCACGAGCCGGCGAGGTAGACGTTTCGTGTGCGCCATTCCGAGCCGCCACGGCGGCCTGCCCGGAGTGCGTGGAATGAACCTCTACGCGCGAATGAACGCGAGGAGGTCTTCGTTGATGGCGTTTTTCGATGTCGTGCACAGGCCGTGCGAAGCGCCAGGATATATCTTGAGCGTCGCGTTCTTGACGAGTTTCGCGGCGGGCAGCGCCGAAGCGGCGATCGGCACGATTTGGTCGTCATCACCGTGCAAAATCATGGTCGGCACCGCGATGCGCTGGAGATCGTCCGTAAGATCGGTTTCCGAAAACGCTTTGATGCAAAAATAGCTGGCTGGAAGTCCAGCCCGCATGCCTTGGAGCCAGAACGATTGGCGCACTTGTTCTGATATCTTGGCTTCGGGTCGATTGAAGCCATAAAAGGGCAGTGTCAGCTCCATGAAAAACCTCGAGCGGTCGGCGAGAACTGCCGCGCGAATCTCGTCAAACGCCGCCATGGGTGTTCCTTCTGGGTTTGCAGCCGTTTTCAGCATCAGAGGCGGCACCGCCGCGATCAACACGGCCTTGGACACCCGACTGTTGCCATGGCGTCCGATATACCGTGCCACCTCACCGCCGCCGGTCGAATGTCCGACATGGATCGCGTCGCGCAGACCGAGATGACCAACCAGTTCCGCCAAGTCGTCGGCATACGTGTCCATGTCATTGCCGTTCCAGGGCTGACTGGAGCGACCGTGACCGCGTCTGTCGTGCGCAATACAACGATAGCCACGCGTGGCGAGGTAGAACATCTGATCCTCGAAGGCATCGGCGGAAAGCGGCCAACCATGGCTGAATACCACGGGCTGCCCGGCGCCCCAATCATCGTAATAAATGCTGGTGCCGTCTTTGGTCGTGAATGTGCTCATCGTCTGTTTTCCTTTGGTGGAAGTGAGGGGTTCATGCTGGGAGCTTGCGAACCGGGAGGTTCAGGACCATCGTCGTCGCGAACGATGAGTACGGCGTCGACGGCGTCGATACCTGCGGGGGCGTGCCGTTCCACCCGCGAGACGTCCCCCGGATTGCCGAAATCGGTTTGCGAGCATCCGACGCCGGCCGACAAAAGACCGATCGCCAGCACGCCCGCAGCCTGCGTGACGGGGGCGACCTTGATGCGGAGTGGTGGCAGCATGCGTGTGTCCTCCTCGGTGTTGATGGAGTAATTGACTCCGGTTGCCATCTGATCAGAGGCGCGCGCGCGATTCGATTGCACGATGGTATCGCCTCTTTCTCGACGAGGGTTTGCCGGGAGAAAACGCGCAAACACGCCGTGTGATGGGCATCCGAGAGTTTCCGGTCATACGAGATCTCGGAATAACGCGTACACCACCATCGAACCGGCGTCGGAAGACCCGAGTCAGATTTGCGCAGTCGCAGCCGTCGTTTGGACTTACTCGGTGGTGTCGCTAGCTGTCGTGCCGCGACCGTCGCGAGTTTTTCCAGTCCTGTGAACTGCGTCACAAATTAAGTCAAGTCGGGGTGGAGTTCGCACGCCGGCGCGTGGCATATTCCGCCCGGCCGTCATGTGAAGCTTGTCACAACTCGTCGCTCTGACGCGCGTTCCCCCCTGTCCATTCGGAGAATACCTGTTTATGAAGAAGATCATCGCCACTTCCATCGCCGCCTTGTGCGTCGGCGGAGTTGCTCAAGCCCAGACCACGATTGACGTCCCGGACTTCATCAATACGACCATCTATACCGGAACCGAATACCAGACCTCGTTCGCCGTCGGCGGCGATGCCGGCAACGTGTTGATCGAGGGATCGGCGACGGCGACGCCCGGCGTCACGGGCATCGTCCTCGTCACCCCTTTGCTGGGCGGAGGGCCGGTCGTGGAGGACCTTAATTTCGCCGCAGGCAACGTCTCCGGTAACTACGACTTCCAGTTCCAGAATCTGTCCGCCGGCGCTTATGAACTAGGTTACGAGTTTACTGCGCCGGGCAACGCCGTCGTTCCGGTCGGTTTTGCCGCCTCGGTGGAATCCACGTATGGCGCCCCGGAGATTGATCCGGCTTCCGCGGTTGCCGGTCTGACCCTGTTGGTGGGCGGCTTGCTGGTGTTCCGCGGCCGTCGCGCAACGAGCCCGACGTTTGCTTGAACCGTCGCTCGAAGCACACCTCGCTGAAAAAACCTGCCTTCTGGCAGGTTTTTTCTTTGCAGGCGAGGCGGCCGAGTCGACCTGATTCCACGAATTTTCTCTCCGACGAGTTTCTGCTCGCGACGGCCGATGAGAGTGACGCCAATGATCTCGCCACCGGCGACAGTCGCGGCAATCTCTATGGGAAGGGTCGTGAGGGCGTGCTTCGGGCGCTCAACGTGCTCCGGGCGCTCGCCGCGCGGAAGGCAGCGAGGTCGACGGATGCGCTGAAGGCGTCAAGCCGAGCGCTTGCAACGTGGCGGGCAATCCCTCTCGGTAGGATGGGTAGAGGAGGCTGCACCCCGGCAACTCCGATAACGTCGGCCGTGCCCGTTCCTGGCGCAGCGTCGTTTCGACGATGGGCTTGCCCGCGACCAAAGCTGCGAGCCATTTCGGTATGGTGCCGGGCGCTGCAACGCCGAGCAGCGACGCAGCCAGTCCGCAAAACGAGGCCATGGCAACGGGCTCCCTGTCGGTGAGCACATACGATTTAGGGGTCGCCCGGCTGGGATCGAGGCCGCTGATCGCCACGAGCCCCCGCGCGACATCATCAACGTGGATCACGATCATGCGTTCCGCGGGCGTCCCGAAATTTTTCCACTTGCCCGCCCCGACCTCGGGGAGGATCGCATGACCAAACGGGCCGCCGGGACCATAAACCGATCCAAGGTAGACGAAAGACGATTTCACGCCGGACCGTTCTATGATTCGGCGGACTGGGATGCCGATGGTGTTGAAACCCAACTCCGTCTCGCGCAGTTCGGAATTCGCCGACAAGAAACCATCGGCGTCCGGTGCGAGATCGTCGATGCCGCTCACCGAGATCAAATTCGGCCGTCGCTGCGGATTCACCGTGAGGAGAGCTGACACGAGCGCTCGCGTATACGTCTGCCTCCTTCGGGACATCTTGCGCATCTGCCGGCGACCCACGCGCTTCGGGCGTGCGGGTTGGAGCAGGTCGATGATCGAATCCGCACCTTCCAATTTGTGCAACCAGGGCCCCAGATGCTCAGCTTCACCCCTGATCACGGTCGCCCCGGCTGCCGCGACGGTGGCGGCCGCTTCGTCCGAGCGCGCGAGCGCCTTCACCCGCCAGCCGCACGTGACGGCCTCTTGAATCACGCGTCGGCCGATAAACCCGCCGCCGCCCAGTACGATCATCATAGGACCCCGCGCGGTCATCGCCCTACCTGCACGTCGATTTGCAGTTGGTCGTCGTCGCCTACCGTGAACGCGGCCTCGTCGAACCTCGGCGCACGCAGACGCGGACGCGCGCCGCGCGACACACCCCAGTCCTCGGTCGGCCTGCCGAGAAAGTCGGTGTCGGTGCGATGGTTGCCGTTGCGGTCATGCGTAACTGCGATGGCGTCAGCGTGGACGGCGTCGCTGCAACGACCAGCGACGAGAGCGCGAACCCCGCTAAAATGACTGCAAAACGATTCATCGAAGGATTGCTGCTGGATTTGGCCGACATGACGAGCCCCTCGGATTTCTACAATGTTATATACTATAACATATATCGGCCCGAGCGTCAACTTGCGACTGAGGTGAGGAACTCCATGACTGAAGAGTCGAGCCGCAAAGCGGTAAAGCGCAGGGGCTACCACCATGGCGATCTGCGCCGCGACTTGCTGCGAGTCGCGCGCGAGGAGATCGCCCGGCACGGCGCGCGGGCGGTATCGATGACCTCTCTGGCTCATTTGATTGGGGTCAGCCAACCGGCACTTTATCGCCACTTTGCCGATCGAGATGCGCTGCTCGAAGCGGTCGCAGCAGAGGCATTCGACGAATTTTCGAACAGCCTCGCGCTGGCCGCGGCAGATCAGGCACCGATCGATGCGCTGCAGGCGATTTCATTGGCCTATGTGGCCTTCGGAGAAGGCAACATGGAAATATATCGATTGATGTTTGCCACGCAGCTGACGCCGCGAGCCGAAGCGAGCAGCCCTCTCAATCAAGCTTCCGCCAGGGCGTTCGAGCAGTTGTTGACCGTGTTGTCCGCGATCTCGCCGGCAGCGGCCGTGCAAGAAGACGCCTATCTTCTCTGGGCGCAGCTGCACGGACTGGTCATGCTGAAGGCCGACGGCTTCATCGTTGGACCGCTCAAGAAGTTCGTCGGCTCGGAGCGGGGCGCGCGAACTGCGCTCGGCAAGCCTCAAGCGAAGCTCGTGAAGTCCAAGGGCCATGGCGACAACGATTGACGCAGCCCTGACAAACCTTTTCCCAGACGGTCAGCACGAGCGAGACGGGGCCCGATTGACCCCGTACACTCCAGGCTCAGAATCACCCGTACGGTTGGCGGGGGAAACACGCGATGGATGGAAGGGGACGGGATGAGCGGCCGGGGGTGCCCGGTGCGAGCGGCGCCGTCAAGCGCCTCTCGGGATGGAAGGCGATCGGTCAGTTCCTGGGGTGTACCGAACGCACCGCGCGCCGCTGGGAAGCGGACCGCAAGATGCCGGTGCACCGCGTTCCAGGCCGTTCGCGTAATTCCGTCTGGGCCTCCCCCGATGAACTGACCCGCTGGCTGAATGCGCTGCCCGTGGACGAACAAGCCGACATTCGTTCCGAAGCTCGCACGGATGCGCCACTGCCCGCCGTCACCAGCGGTTCGGACCTCGCGACCCCCGAGATGGCCCCGGCCGTCATCGTAGCCGCCGCCTCTTCATCGCATCGCAGATTACGGTGGTGGGCTCTCGGGGTCAGCGCCGTCCTCGTGCTCGGCGCAGCCTCCCGGTGGCTGTGGACCGAGGGACCCCGCCGATCCGCCGCCGGCGCAAGCCCCGCTGCGGTGCCGTACGACGACGACCCGTCCGCGCGCGAGGAATACCGGAATGCGCGGTTCGAACTCGTGACCCGAACCGCCACGTCCCTCGAGGCGGCGACGACCGCGTTTCGCCATTTGACAGAACGTTATCCGGATCGTGCCGCCGGTTGGTCGGGACTTGCCGATGCGTATTTGCTGTCTCGCGAATTCGGTTCCGTGGCCGAGGCCCAGGCCTACGCTGTCGCGGCCCAGGCCGCACGAACGGCGATCGTGTTGGACCCTAAGTCCGCCGAGGCGTGGTTGGACATTGGGTTCGTGAGTTTTTGGGGGGATGGCGATATCAAGACGGGGCTGAAGGCCTTCGAGACCGGATTGCAGCTGAATCCGGACCTTGCCCGAGGATGGTTGTGGTACGGCAATGCGTTGGCGGCGACGCGTCGTTTCGACGATGCGCTACGGGCTCTCGCCCGTGCCCGTGCGCTCGATCCCGAAAGCCGAGCGGTCGTCGCGGACGAGAGTTGGACGCTGTTCGTGGCAGGGCGGAGGGACTTGGGTCTCGGGACGATGGAGCGGCTGGTCCGGATCGATCCGAAATTCGTTTCCTGGCACGCCTACCTGCAGCGCTGCTATCTCGTGTTGGGACGTGACGAGGATTTCCTGCGCGAGGCCCTGACGACCGCCGAACTCCGCGGTAAAGCCGACGCCGCGACCCGCTTGGCACCGGTCGCGGAACATTATCGAACCGGCGGGCGCGCCGCCATGTTGGACCAATTGACCGGGGACGCCATCGAAGCCTGGCAAACCGGCCGAGGATCGGCGGTGGACGTCGCCGCTTACCGGGCCCAGGCCCAAGACCGTGCGGGCGTCCTGCAGTGGCTGCGGGTTGCTTCGGCGCAGCACGATCATGCGCTGATGAACGTGGCCGCCGCACCCGAATTCGAGTCCTATTGGGATGACCCCGAGGTCAGACCACTGGCTTTATTCGAGAATTGAGACCTGCCCGGCAGGTCATGTCCTCTGTTGTCCGCTCCTGTCCGGTATCGCCGTCCTAGCTGTCCGCAGATGGACCTGGCGCCGGATTCATCCAATTCACTACTGTGATTTTGCGAAACGAAAGTCCCCAGGACTCCGTTCGCGATTGCTAGGGGCAAGCCAACAGATTGAAAGAAGGGGATACAGCATGTTGAATTCTGAAGCGCAGCGGTCGAAACGATCCCACCGCTCGGGTCCGTTGATCATTAGCGCGCTGGTTGCGGCGCTCGGGGCGGGGGCTTCCGCCCAGGCCCAGGACATCACCTACCAGATCTACCAAACCAGCACGACACCGATCGTATCGAGCGGTGAGGTCTCGCCGTTGTCCGTCACGGAGAGTGGCACGATCACGACGAACGGCACGATCGGCGTCCTGAACACGAGTGACATCGTGAGCTGGAATCTCAGCTTGACCGATCAATACAATCCGTCGTACGACGTCACCCTGACCCCGTCGAATTCCGGCATCCCCGGCGGTGTCATCGGCAACGCGCTGAGCGCCAGCGCCACGGCGCTGAGCTTTAACTATAACGATGCCGGCGCGGGTTTCGCAATCCAGGCCTTCTCCCCGGGTTTCTACTCGGGTTACGCCTATGTCTGCTACCAGGCCACCCAAGGCGCCTGCGCCCAGGGCGATACGATCGTCCCGAATTACTACGCGGTGGACGGCGTCCAGGTCGCCCTGACTGGTACCCAGAACCTCAACAACCCACCCCCCACGACGAGCGCCCCTGAGATCGATTCCGCCTCGGCGATGAGCGCGGGCACGCTGTTGCTGGGCACGCTTGTCGTCTTGCGGGGACGCCGCTCGCACAAGTTCATCGGCGCGGCGATCACCGCCGAGTAGGCGTTGCAAGGCCGGACGGCGTTGGGAGCTTCGAATCCCGCGCCGTCAATCTTGTCGGAACGATCGCATTCGGCTCGCCGACGGACACTTCGCGTGACAGCTTTCAGGGAGACGATTGCCATGACCAGATTCCTCACGCTCGCAGCCGTGCTCGCTTGCCTATCCGCATCGCCGGGCGCCGAGGCCCAGATCAATTACACGGCCACCGAGGTGAGCGGCAGCACCTGGCAGTACGACTATACGATCACCAACACGTTCACGCCGGCCAACGTCGGTGAGTTCACGGTCTTCTTCACGCTGGGGCAGTATGCCAACCTCAGCGTGGAAAACTCCCCCGGCACCTGGAGCTCGATCGTCGCAGAGCCCGATCCGAATCTGCCGGCGGACGGTTTCTTCGATTCACAGGCCCTGAATAACGGGCTTGCGTCCGGCAGCACGCAATCGAGTTTCTCGGTCGACTTCACCTGGCTGGGGACGGGCACGCCCGGTGCCCAGACCTTCAACATCGTCAATACGTCCGATTATTCGACGCTATACGCCGGTTCGACGACCTTGGCGTCGAATTCCGGATCCGGCGGAGGGCCGACGACGCAGGCGCCGGAGATCGACGGGCGTACAGGCGTCAATGCGCTGGCTCTGCTCTTCGGTGCTTTGGCCGTGTGGCGCGGCCGACGGATGGAACGCGCCCGATGAACGGCTCGTCGACGCAGTGGTTGCGTACCGTAGGTGCGCTCGCGGTGTGCGTGTGCACCGCCGCATTGACCCTGCAGGCATGCTCCAACGGGGGAGGCGGCACGAATGCGCCGACGGGCATGACGGCAGCGGCCGTCAAATCGACGACGCAAGCGACGTCGCCTTCGCTCGCGATTCAAACCAGCAGCTATCGGCTCGTGAGCTCGACCCGCGTGGGCCGCACGACCTATGACTACACGTACACCGTCGTCGTCGTCAATTCGAGCACCATACCGGCCGCCAACGTCACGGCAACCGTCACCAGTACGGCCGCCGCGACCGTGGTCGAGCAAGGCACCGTGGCCTTCGGCAACGTCGCCGCCAACGGGCAGGCGACCAGCATCGGCACGTTCACGATCCAGCAAGACCGCACGGTCGCGTTCAATCCCGCCGCCCTCACCTGGCAGGTCCAAGGAACGACGAATACGAATATGCCTGGCGGCGGCGCATTGGGGGGCTTCGCGACCCAGACCTACCCGTCCGTCGTCAAACTGCCCGTCGGCAGTGCGCTCGTCCCCCAACAGTTGACCGTCCTGACGAGCGTCGCCCAGCAAATCCCGGCACCCAGCGGCCAGTTTTCGATCCAGGGCTACAGCTTTCCGAACAGTTCGCAGGTCGTCACGGTGCTGAGCCCCAACGGCCACGTGATGCTGCTCGGCTGGCTGGATGCCAACCATGCGAGCGTGTCGGCCTCGACGACTGCCGAAGTGATGGCTTATTTCGCGCTCGGTGGCCACCTGCTGCTGAACACCCCGGATACGGCCTCGCTGATCCAGGACATTCCGAATGCGCCCGGCTTTGCGACGCTCGCCCAAGCGATCGCGACCGCAATCGCCGCGAACCCGGATACGTTCGGTGCGGCCAACCCCACGGTGCAGGCGGCGCTCAACGCCTTCGTCTCGCCGCTGCTGCCGACACCGACGAACACCCAGCCCGCCAGTGCGGCAGCGACACCCCGAGTGCGGGCCGCCCGGCGCGCGTCCACAGCACTCACGGCCGCCGCGATCCGCAGCCTGGTCGCGACCGAGCTCGGCGGTGCGACGCGCGGCAACGCCGCGAGGCCATTGGCGGTCACGGTCGGCACGGGGCTACAGAGCGGGATCTTGGTCAATACGTATTCGCCGTTTTCGTTCGACGTCACCAACAACACGCGGCGTCGCGCATACGCCTACGTCAATAAGGTGCAGACGATCACGAACGGCCAGACGCAAACCGACAATCCGCCGGTACTCGTCGGGCAGTTCGATGTGGATCCCGAGGGCGGCGTCAGCGGCGGTGCCGTCGGCGCGCTCGGCGACGTCGTGACCGCGGTGACGACGGCGTATTTCGCCAGTCCCGGTACTTCGCTGAGCGGCGCCGTCAAAGACGCGGGCACCGCTTACACGCCGGTCAATTCACCGGGCACGGGTCCGATTGCGCTAACGCTGGATCCCGGCTCCAGCGAGACGGACTACAACGTCACGGTCGTCGGGTGCGGCGGCGGCAACCCGAGCGCCATCGCCGGCTTGACCTCGGACCAAAACACGCAGCGAATCACCGTCTGCTTGACGAGCTTCGTCACGGACATCCTGACGCCGCTCCTCGCCAACTACCTCTTCGGCAGCGGTGAGTTTCCGCAACTGAGTGAGGCCAGCGGAGTGCTGGGAACCTTCGGAGCCGCGCTCGCCGACAACCTCGTGGTCGACCTGCTGAATTACTACCAAAACCTTCAGACGCAGCCGAACATCGTCAGCGCGATACTGAGCGGCGATTTCTCGGACGCGATCGACCTATTTTTCACGGCCGGCTTTCAGAGCAACTCGTTCCTGAACGGCGGGCTCAACGATGCGCTGCAGCTTGCGCTTACGAAAGTTGGCAACACCTTTCCACAATATACCGCCACGATTGCACAGGCATCCACGGCGGCCCAAAACACGACCAAGGCGTTTTCCAACGCCCTGAACTATGTGAGCTTCGCGCTGCAGGCGCTCGACACCACGGTCATGCTGAACGACATCCGCAACGCCGATGGCGCGGACGTGTTTCCGCTCAAGGTGACGCCGGAGACCGTCAAGGTCAATCCGGTCGGCCAGATCGGCTTTTGGGGTGGCGAGCAGATCCAATTTACGGCCTCGCTGATCGATACCACGAGCACCGAGGGATACACGTTCCTGTGGAAGACGACCGGCAACGCCGGGAATCTCCTCGTCAACGGGACACCGGTGAGTCCGACGAGTTACTGCTCGAACAGCGCGGTCGCCCAGTACGTCACGAGTGCGACTGCGCCACCGGGCGTGAGCGCGCTCGACGACACGATCTTCGTGACGCCGTTCTACGGTCCGGGCTCGACCACCTGCAGCGCGTCGGCGCAGGCCGGTCCCGCCGCACAGACGACGCTCACGGTCAAGGAAAATTCCGCGATCGTGATCTCACCCAAGCCGTTCACGACGACGACGGGAACTCAAACGACGTTCGTCGCGACCCAGATGCCCGTCCAGAATTCCGGCGTCGTGACGGCCGGTGACATCGACATCCCGACGCCGCCTCCGGCGGCATCCTGGGTGTGGACGCTGACCGGCAACGGCTCCATTGGCGGCTCGCCGATCACGACCAAAGTGCCGCAGATCGGCTATACGGCGGGCAACGCCGGTACGGATACGCTGACTGTGGTGGCCTACGATGCGAACAACAACGCATTGGGAACCGACACGTCGACGATCACGGTGAATTCGGGCGGCGGCCTGACGTTCACGGCGTCGGGCGGGTCGGCGTGTTGTGGCGGCGTTCAGCCCGGCACCTATTCGACCGCGACACCCGGCGAAGGGTTCTACGGTGTGTTCATCGACAACAACAATAATTTGGTCAACGGCCTGGTCGTGCTTTGGAATCTGACCGTGAATTACTCGGGAAACTCCTATAACCCGAACCCGATCCCTCCCTCCGGGCCGTGGCAGGTGCAGTTGAATCTCGCACTGCCAATCGGCGGCACGATCACGGGCCCAGGAACCTGGACGTCGCGAGCGGGCATCCTCGACGCGGTGGCGCCCGGGAATTTCATCTTCATGTCCCCGTCGGCGGACAACCAGGGCAAAGTCGTGATCACCAGCGTCGAACGCCAGGACGATGGCAGCCTGCTCGCGACATTCACGTTCACCGAGAGCAGCACCAGCCCCTCGTCGACGCGGACCTATCAGGGCAACGGTCAATTCACGATACCGCCCCCGCAGTGACACCCCACGGCAGCGCCGGGCAGCTTGGCGCTGCTCGGCGTCCTTCTGCGGCCGGGTTTGCCGGCCCGTGGCGCTTGGTTTCACGAATTCGAGAAAAACCGGCCCGACGAGGATTGAGTTCCTAGACGCCGATCGCGTTTTGATGCGAGCATTTGCTGCGTTGCCCCATGGAGTCGGTGCGATGACGCAATCGCTGATCGGAACGCTTTTTTCTTTCGAGTCCCGTTTGGCCCGAGCGCCGTTTTGGAGTGCTTGCCTCGTCAGCTGGGTTGTCTTTGCGATCCTCTTCGTCTTCTTGGAGGACAGTCTCGGCCGGCCGAGTACCTGGATTCTGTATCCGCCGTTCTTATGGATTTTGGCGGCCTTGACGGTCAAGCGCTTGCACGATTGCGGGCATCGCGCCGTGAGCCTGCTCTGGATGATCCTGCCCGTACTCGGACCGCTATGGCTGTTCTTCGTCCTCGGTTTTCGCAAGGGAAACGACGGTGACAATCAGTTCGGGCCGGATCCGCTGCTCGTCGACGTCGACTACCTGAGAGTGAACACCCCGTGAGCGGCGGCATCGTGATCAACGATGTCACCGGACTGAACCCGATTCCGGTCTGGGGGGTGTCGAAGCCCACCAGCGTGGCGGAGGTCCAAGCCGCGTTGACGCAAACCGCCCTGCCTATTTCCGTCGGTGGCGGCCATTTCAGCATGGGAGGGCAAACCGCCAGTCCCGGAAGTTTGCATTTGGACATGCGCTCGATGAATCGGGTTCTGCAGTTCTCGCCCGACAGCCGAACCGTTCGCGTGCAGGCGGGAATTCGCTGGTGCGACCTGCAGAGATTCATCGATCCGCACGGTCTGTCCGTCAAGATCATGCAGACCTACGCCAATTTCACCGTCGGCGGGTCCCTGAGCGTCAACGTGCACGGCCGCTACATCGGCCTCGGACCGCTCGTGCTGTCGGTTCGCAGCTTGCGCATGGTGCTGATCAGCGGCGAGATCATCGAGGCCAGCCCGAACGAGAATCGCGAGTTGTTCTACGCCGCCATCGGCGGATTCGGCGCGCTCGGAGTGATCGTCGAAGCCGAACTCGAGCTCGCCGAGAACACCCGACTCGAACGCCGCAGCGTCACGATGCCCTTGTCCGAGTACGACCGGTACTTTCGCGACGCGGTGCGCAATTCGCCGCACGCGCTGTTTCACAACGCCGACATCTATGCACCGCATTTCACGCGCGTTCGCGCCACGACCTGGAGTGGCACGACGCTGCCCGCGACGACCTCGACCCGGTTGCAGTGGCAGCGGCGCCAGCATTTGCTCGAGAAATACTTTCTCTGGGCGATCACCGAAACACCCTACGGCAAATGGCGCCGAGAGCACCTGGTAGATCCGCTGCTCTTCGCGAGGAAAACCGTCCACTGGCGCAACTACGAGGCGGGGTACGACGTCGCCGAACTCGAGCCCCTTTCCCGAAAGGCCACGACCTACGTGTTGCAGGAATACTTCATTCCGGTCGCAGCCCTCGAAGCCTGTGTCGCGGCGGTCGCGGACATCCTGCAAAGGCACCGGGTCAACGTCATCAATATTTCGATCAGACATGCCCAGGAAGATCCGGGTACCTTGCTCGCGTGGGCGCGCGGCGAGACCTTCGCGCTCGTTCTCTACTACAAGCAGCGCACCCGCGACAATGCACGGGACCGCGTCGGTGTCTGGACCCGGGAACTCATCGAGGCGGTGCTCGCGCACGGTGGTACCTATTACCTTCCCTATCAGCTGCACGCGACGTCGGAACAATTTTCTCGGGCTTATCCGCGGGCGCGCGAGCTATTCGCGCTCAAGAACCGACTCGATCCGGACTATCGGCTGCGCAATTCGCTCTGGGACAAGTATTACGCTCCGACGGTCGGCATCGCCGTCGAGCATCCGTCGCGCATCGGGGCGGCCGCAGGGGCACCCCTGCGCGCCCGTGCGATCACCGGCTCCTCGGACTTTCACGCCTTCCTGTCGCGCATGCCCTGGCACGACCGGGTCTACGCCTTCTTGCACAACGTGTTTCGGCTCTATCCGGAAGACCGATTCAACCTCTTGATCAAGGAGGGCTGTGAGCGCTACACGGATGACGAGGCGATCTACCGCTACCTGCAGCAACAACTCCCCACGATCAAGCCGCTGCTCGGGGATCTGACGTTCGCGATTCCGGCGCTGGGCAAGCAAAAGCAGGAGATGCGACGTCAGACCCTGCAGCTGCTCGACGGGCGGTCGCGCATCGAGGGCTACGTCGAAATAGGCACGACCGGACGCTACGTGAGCGCCTTGCGCAAGGACCTTCGATTCGACGGCCCGATCTTCCTCGTCAACGACACACCACCCGGGAACTCGCCGTCGGAGTTCCTGGAGCGCGGCGGAATCCGCAAGTTCGGCTCCTTCCTGCCGCTGCAGGCGTACGCCCCTCTGCCGCGCGAGCGCATCCCGGATTCCTCGGTCGATCTCGTTTCCTGCTACGTCGGGCTGCACCATATGACGCCGCAGACCCTGACGCCGTTCATCGCGTCGATCGCTCGCGTGCTGCGACCGGGAGGGGTGTTCGTGTTGCGGGATCACGACGTACGCGATGACGACATGTTTCGCTTCGTGGGTCTGATCCACACGATATTCAATGCCGGGACCGGCGCCAGTTGGGAGCAGAACCGGGACGAGCTCCGCTATTTCGTGTCGGTGGAAGAATGGGTTCGTCGCTTGCGCGCCGTGGGACTCGTGGATCAAGGTGCACGTCTTGTTCAGCCGAACGATCCCTCGGACAACGTCCTGATGTCCTTCGTGCGCGAATCTGGATCGTCATGAGGTGCGTTCGCGCGAGCGTATTGGTCTTGCTGACTCTAGGTCTGCTGGTCGTTCCCGGCGCTATGGCCTGGGCAGGGACCGAGCCACTCGGTGAGCGCACGGCAATCGTGGCTGCGCCCGCCGATCGGCGCGGCGAGGAGCAGACGTTCCTGACATTTCCGGAGTGGTTTCTCGTGTTCAGTCCCGCGGAGTACGCCGATTTTGTCCGAAGGCATACACCCGACGAGTTCTGCTTCTGGGGGCACATCGGACAGTTCTGGCACGGCTATGGCGCCGTGATCGATCAGACGCGGGCTCGACGGGAGCCGACGAATTGGGGCTACCATGTGATGATCGTCGTGATCGGCGTGAGCACGACCGTCGAGTACGCGATCCGCTCCGCCTACGAGACCCTGATCGGAAGACTGAGCGCGGTCGTCGGTTCATCGCGCACGGCCGAGGACGATTACGCCGCCCAGGTGGCGCAGGAGTACGTCGACTTCATTCGCTACAAGCCCTGGTACGAGTTCGACTTCTTGGGACGGCTGCGCGGACTCTGGGCGCGGACCGACTTCTTCGGGCCGAATGTGCTGCGAAAGTGGGAGCGAAAATACGCGCTGACCACGGAATATGTCGTCAAGGGAGTCTATGGCTGGCTGATCGGCAAAGCCACGCATACCGCCTACGACGCACCGATCGAATCGACCAGCGTGGTGATCGATTCAGCGGCGGCCTGCGCACAACTCCCGGACCATGTCACGGTCGTCGAGCGCCTGTCGGAGTCCCGGCTACTGCTCGCGCTGCCCCGATATCAGGGGTTCATGGGACCGGCCGTCGCGCTGGCCCGGTGTGGCGCGGAGTTTCGCGAGATCGCAGGCAATCGCCGCGTGATCCTCGTCACCGTGCAGGGCCCGGACGGGGCGACTGCCCCCGCCGCGACGCAGATCATGCTGCGCCAGCGGATCATCACGGTGCCGGGACGCGAACGCCTGGTCCTGATCGTGCCGGTTGCCGATCTCGCGGCGACGCTCGAGGGCCTGGGCGATCAGCGCATGACGCTCGAGCACATCTTCGATTACTGAGTCAGTACGGAGAGAGCGGTCGTGCCTACGATCAAACGACTGGGGATTTGGGGCCTGCTGGCGCCCGCCGCGCTGTTGATGCTCCTCGTCGCCGCCGGTTTGTCGACCGCGATCCTGCGCGAGCGCGGTGCGCGCGAAGCCCTGCATCCGGAGGAGGGCTTCTTCGTCACCGCCGATGACACGAGACTGTTCGTGCAACGCCGGGGAGATCCCCATGCACCGGCTGTCGTATTCGTCGCGGGGACCGCCGGATGGAGCGGGCTGTGGGAGGCATCGATGACCGAGGTGGTGAAACTTGGCTATCAAGCCGTCGCGGTCGATTTGCCGCCGTTCGGCTATTCGTATCCAGCGCCTTCCGGTAACTACGCCAAGCAGGAGCAGGGGCGGCGGCTCAATGCACTGCTGCAGGCGATGGATTTGACGGGGGCCACGATCGTCGCCCACTCGATCGGCGCCGCCCCCGTGATGGAGGCGGTGTTCGCAGCCTCGGGAAGAATCCACGCACTGGTGCTGATCGATCCGGCCTTGGGGCTCGATGGTCCCCAGACCGATGGGTCCGACAGCACGCTGCAGAGCCTGCTGCGCCATCCGTGGGTTGCGCATCCGGTGGCTGCGGTACTCACCAATCCTTGGTTGACGGCGCCGCTGCTGCGACGGGTCATTTCCGAGAAGGATCGGGCGACGCCGGCGTGGGTGCGAATCTACCAGCGGCCCTTCGTGTTACGGGGCGCCTCGGCCGGCGTCGGTCAATGGCTGCCTGAGGTGCTCGCGGCGCGCGGGCGCCAGCGCAGCGACGACCTCGCCGCCTATGCAAGACTGCAGATGCCGGTGACCTTGATCTGGGGCGCTACCGATACGATTACGCCAATTGCTCAGGGAATTCATCTCGAGCACTTGATTCCCGGTGCCCGGCTCGTGGTCATTCCGCGCGCGGGACACGGACCCCAGTTCGAGGAACCGGAGCTCTTTGCCGCGGCGCTTCGGGACGCGCTCGAGGTGGCGACTTCCCAGGAGTACCGGGATCCGCAAGCTCAAAGCTTGACGCGCCCGAACAGTAGAAAAGACACCGGTCCGTCGCCGTAGGCGGCGTCGAGCGCTCCGGGATAGCGATAGCCCGTGATCATGCCGCCGAACCCGACGCGGATCGGCTGCCAATTCAGAACATCGTAAATGTAGCCCAGCGAGGCGCTGTTGATCGTGAACGCGCGCTCGGACAGCGCCAGCTCCGGCAGGAATAACTGGTCCTTGGCGACGCGCTCGATGCGTGCGAACAGCGTGTGATGATCGGCGACGATCGCGGCGGACTCCAGCAGCCACGCGTCGCTTGCCGTCCCCGGCATCGGATCGTCGCGCCCGAAAGCGGCTGTCGTCTGCCACTGCACGCTGTCGGACATGTGGTTGTAGCTCACGGAGGCCGTCGTGCGATGTTCTGCCACGTTCGGTTGCAGTTGTTCAGGGCTTGCGAGGCGTCCGGTACTGATCTGCAGTGACCAATCGGCGCTGGGATTGTAAGAAAGGCGGCCGGAATACGAGTCGAGATGGCGCGTCTCGATGTCATAGCGGTCCTGGTCCGGTTCGCGGCCATTGAACGACGACGCCTCGAGCTTGACGCGTCCCCACACGTAGCCCGCCGTGACGACTCCATACGTGATGTGCGTCGAGTCCAGCCAGTGGTGGCTCAGCGGCGCCTCGGGATTGTCCTCCCCGGAGAAGCGGTGCATGAAAGCGGGCGGCCCCAGCGCGGGTTCCCCGGCGACTCCCGCGTAGAGGAAAGCGGCGCTGTCGCTGCCGACATCGACCGTGTAGGTCCCGGCCGCTTCCATCAGAAAATTATGCGGGTGTTGCCGATCGATCAACGGAGTCACGCCGTTGCCACTTTCCCCGGTCTGAAACAACTCGGGATATCCATCCCGGCCCATCAGCGGATCCGCCGACACCATCAAGCGAACGGCGAAGTCACCACCGGAGAGATCGCGCCGACCCATGAACATCAGCATGCTGTTGGAGAAGGTCTGGGTATTGCCGCGCCGGCCGCCCTGGTCGTCATAGATCAGGTTTGCAAAACCATCCCACATCGTCATCCATTGCGCACTCATCTGGTGAATCCCCTCCATGGGAGTGGAATCCGGCTGCCAGCTCGTCCCCGAAGATTCCCGCGACATCGGGTAGGGACCGTACATGCCCAGCATGAACATCATCGGGGCCGAGTTCGTCGTGCCCGGCGCCGCCATGTCCTGCTCCCCGGACGCATCGTCGGCCGAAGCCATCGCAACCGGCACGCTCGTCAGGAGCGCGATCCAGGCGACGAGCGCGGGCGCAGGATTGGCTAGGGACAATGCAATTTCCTCGTGGAAAAACGCCAGGATACACTCATGGGGTCATCCCTGGCCCGCCGGCTGCATCCAGCGCAGCGCTTCTCTCGTAGATCAGACGTAAGATGACTTTGTAATACTTCTTACGACTGGTATGCCGGCGGGGAGATCGCATGAGGAATTCGGTCAGGCAGCGGACGGTCACGAGCACGCTCGTGATGGGCTTCGCCTGCACCGCGGCGCAGGCCGATGCGGCGCTCGCGGGCAACGCCGCGGACGCGGCGGGCACGGACACCGGATCCTCTCTGCAGCAGATCACCGTCACCGCGCAACGACTGGAGCTGGTCGGAACCGCGCAAACGGCCAGCGAAGGGGTCGTCGATGATCAGGAACTGCAGCTCACGCCGCAGTATCGGCCCGGACAGCTGCTGGAAACCGTGCCGGGGCTGATCGTGACGCTGCATAGCGGCGAGGGCAAGGCGAACCAATATCTGATGCGGGGCTATAATTTGGACCACGGTACGGACCTCGAGACTTTTGTCGACGGCATGCCGATCAACCAGCCGACGCATGCGCACGGTCAGGGTTATACGGATCTGAACTTCCTGATGCCGGAACTCGCCGACCAGCTGACGTACACCAAAGGCCCCTACTATGCCGCCGTCGGGGATTTCGGGGCCGTGGGTTCGGTGCACGTCAATTATCGGGATACGATCGACGATCAACTCTCGGCAACCGCCGGCACCCTGGGTTTTCAGCGTCTCTTCGGCGCGCAGACGCTGGCGATCGGCGACGGGCATTGGTTGAGCGCGGCGGAGGTGCAGCATTACGACGGACCTTTCGTCACGCCGGACGATGCGCGCAAGGAGAACCTCGTCCTGCGTTACAGCGAGGGTGACGAGGCGGGCGGCTGGTCGGTGACCGGCATGCTCTATCATCAGATCTGGACCAACACCACCGACATCCCCCTGCGGGCGATCACCGAAGGCTTGGTGCCGAATCGTTTTGGCAGCCTCGATCCGACCGATGGCGGCCACGCCTGGCGTTCGAGTTTGTCGTTCAATCTGCATGAAACCGTGGGCGAGGGGAAGCTCAGCGCGAGCGCGTTCTTCATCGACAATCAATTGCACATTTTCAACGACTTCACGCAGTTGCTGGTCGATCCTCTGCACGGTGACCAGGAAGATCAATTCGAGCATCGCGATGCCGTCGGGGGTCAGCTGAACTACGCGTTGCCGGTTCATTGGGGTGCGATCGACAGCGTGGTCTCGGCAGGTCTGGTCACGCGCGATGACCTGCTGTACGTCGGCCGCCTGCCGAGCGAGGGGCAGGTACCCTTGCCGGTCAGCGACGCCCCGCCGTCCTTCTCGAACGAAGATCAGGTGTATCTGTTTGCCGGCGCGGCGTATGTGCAGGTCACGACTCGATGGACTCCCGAGTGGCGCACTGTTTTCGGGGTGCGCGAGGATTACCAGCATGGGACCGACATCGATTACCTCGCCGCTCTGCACGAGCAATCCGGTCCCGGTTATACCGGCTACACGAACGGCGGCACCGCGCAGCAGGCGATGGCACAACCGAAAGGCAGTCTGATTTATCAGCCGGCCGACACGCTCGAGTTCTATTTGAGTGCGGGCACGGGCTTTCACAGCGCCGATCTGCGCGGCGTGAACCAGGATACGAGCATCGATTTGGGGCTGCCGCACACACCGCTGCTCGCCAAACAGCAGGGCCAGGAAATCGGCGTGCGCGCGACGCCGATGCCCAATCTCGCCGTCACCGGGGCCTATTACAATCTGTGGCAGCAGTCCGAGACCATCATCGATCCGGACGTGGGTCAGGATACGGCGGGCCCGCCCAGCCGGCGCTACGGTTACGAGATCAACCTGACCTATCAGATCAATCGCCATCTGGAGTTCTACGCCAGCTATTCAGGCGATCATACGCACTTCACGCATCCCTTCGATGACGGCACCGGACACCTGGGCGAGTACATCACGGATGCGCCGCTCGCCACGGGGGCGTTGGCGCTGTACCTCACGAATCTCGGGGCTTGGAGCGGCGGATTGAATTACCGTTACCTGGGCAATTATCCGCTGTCCTCGGGGCCTTGTGTCGAATCGGCGGTGGTCCACGACTTCGGTCCCGGGTATACCTGCGCGAATTCCCCGACCGCGGCAGCGCAAGGTCAGGTCGACGGCAAGGGATTCGGGGAGTGGAATCTCGACCTGCACTACGCGTGGGTCAACGGCTGGAGCGCGGGATTGGGCATTTACAATCTATTCGACACGCATGCCGCTGCGGCCGAGTTCTGGTACGTTGATCGCCTTGCGGGCGAGTCGGCGCTGGGCGTCGCCGACGTGCACGAACACCCGCTGGAACCGCTCATGGCGCGCTTGACGATCACGAAGAAGTTTTGACACGGGCCTTACCGGTCCCGTGCGGGGAAGGATGCTCAGGTAGCGGGTAAGGCCGCTCAGGTAGCGGGTAAGGCCGCTGAGGGAGGACTCATGGAACGTTTCACGATCTCACTCGACGAAAATCTCGCGAAAGCGTTCGACGAGCTCATCCAAGAGCGCGGTTATGCGAATCGCAGCGAGGCCGTGCGTGACATTCTGCGCAATCATCTGCAGGTGAGCGCCGAGAAGCGCGATGTTCGCGGCGCCTGCGTCGCGAATCTGAGCTACGTCTACAATCACCACGAGCGGGAACTGTCGGAACGCCTGGCGCGCATTCAACACGAGCATCACGAGCTCACGATATCCACGATGCACGCCCACCTGGATCACGATCAATGCATCGAGACCGTGATGCTCAAGGGCAGCGTCAAGCGCGTACGCGAGTTTGCCGACGAGATCATCGCCGAGCGGGGTGTGAGGCACGGCGTGCTGAATCTCGTCACCGTCGAGCTCACCGCGCCGCACACCCACGACGGCAGCACCCATCGGCATCTGAAGCCTCACCACTGAGCGTCGTTTGCCGGCACCTTGCGGACACGGCACTCAATGCCAACGCCTTGCGATCAGGATGGCCGTGGCACTCGAGACGACGGTGAGCCAGGCCACACGCCGACAGAGTCGTAGACCTCTCCAAAACTGCGCCGGCGAGGGCGCATCAGCCGGCGAGTTCAAGACATAGACGCCAGGCTTGCCGAGGCGCACGTGCAAGGCGAGAGCCAACATGCCCATCGGCCAACCGCCGTTGGGCGAGGGGGTCAGACGAGCGATCTGGGAGAGCTGCTGGGGCGAGCGCCACGCCGCGAGGGCGAGCAGTGCCGCGGTCAGCCGGGCCGGTAAGTAGGAGAGTGCATCGTCCGCGCGCGCCGCCCATTTACCGGCCCACTCCCATCGACCGCGGTAACCCCACATGGCGTCCGCGGTATTCGCGAATCGATAGAGCGCAGCGGCAGGAAGCCCGCCGAGGCTGAACCAGAACAGGGGCGCCACGAGTGAATCGTTCAAATTCTCTGCGAGGCTCTCGAGCGCGCTTTCGCGCACCTCGGAGGCGCTCAAGGTTTCGGTCGCGCGGCTCACGAGGCGTTTGAGCTGCGTACGTCCCGCCTCCAATCCCATGTCCAGCGCGCGCTCCACGTCCGCCACCTCGTCATGCAACATGCGCCAGGCGAGCAGCGGCTTGAGCAACACGCCAACCAAGACGGCCTCGATGAGGTCGGCCTTGAGGGAGTGGTCCCCGGTCATTTGCCGGATGGCGATGACCGCTGCCCAGGCGACACTCGCGGATAGCGTCGCCCCGACGAGCCAGATGACGGCCCCGTGCAGGAACGCGCTTGCCCGACGTGAGTCCTCCCAGGGTGCCGACGTCGCTGAAAGCAGCTGACCAATCCAGACGACCGGATGGAGCTTTGGCGGTGGTTCGCCAAAGAAGTGGTCGACGAGAAACGCGACGACCACCGCACCGGCGGCAGGCAGCCCGAGCGGCGCCATCAAACGGTCATTACCGTGGGGCTACCCGCAAGAGGCAGTCCGCCAGGACGCGTAGACCCTCCGGCAGGCGCGGACCGGCGTGCTCGATCGTGTCCAGGACGGCGCGCGGAAAGGCGCAGAGGCGCTGCTCGCGCACCGCGCGAATCCGCGCCCAGCCGGGACGATTCCCGAGATTCGGAGCTTCCTCGGGCGAGGCGATGATGACGTCCGGGTCGTGCACGACGACGTATTCGGGATTGAGCCGTGGAAACGGGCCGAGATCCGCGCTCACGATATTGCGCGCGCCGAGCTGCGTCAGCATCCAGCCGATGAAGGAATCAGGACCCGCCGCATAGGGCCCATGGTCGACTTCGTAGTACACGAGGGGCGTACGGCCGCCAAGACGCCGCTTGGCGGTCTGCGCCACGAGCGTCAGGGATTGGTCGATGTCGTGATCGAGTCGGGCGGCCCGCTCCGGAATCCCGAGCAAGAGTCCGAGCGCCAAGATCGTGCGAGAAAGGTCAGCGTAGGTTTCCGTCTTCACCTCGAAGGTCGGCACGCCCAACTGCCGGAGACGATTCGCCACCGGCGTTGCATGCGCGAAGATCGCGACATCGGGCTTCAGAAGCACGATCTGCTCGATTTGCGGATCCTCGAGGCCTCCCATCTTCGGCAGTGATTTCACGCTGTCCGGCCAGTCGGAGTATCGATCGGTGGCCACGAGCCGCTCGCATTGATCCAATGCACAGACGATTTCGGTCAGCGGCGGCAATAGCGTGATGATGCGTCGGGGGGTGTGCTCGAGCCTAAGCTCGTGTTGGGTCAGATCCTGCAGAACGACGGGCTCGGCCGCCGCGGCGGGGCGAGCCGCGCCCGCCGCGACCAGCGGCGTGAGTAGGACCAGCACCGAGATCAGGCGGCATTTCATGACGCGCGCCGCCCCTTCGGTGACAGGGTGGCCGGATCGCCCTTGATGCCCAGAGGGATTCCGGCAACCATCAGCACCACGGTGTCGCAGAGGAGCGCCAGCCGTTGATGCAGTACGCCTGCGGCATCGCCAAAGCGACGCGCCAGCGCGTTGATCGGCATGATGCCGAATCCCACCTCGTTCGCGACGAACACCTGGTGGCCCGGCAAGCTCGGGACCGTGCGGAGGAAGGCTTCGACTTCCCGATCCAGTAATCCGGCGTCATCCTGGCAGAGGAGATTGCTCAGCCACAGCGTCAGGCAGTCGACCACGACGACCGCGCCGGGTCGGGTGGATGTGCTCAAGGCGGCCGCCAGCCGCAGCGGCTCCTCCTTGACCGTCCAAGTTGCCGTGCGCCGGGCTCGGTGAGCCGCGATACGGGCCGCCATTTCCTCGTCCCCGGCGGTGCCGGTCGCGATCAGGGTGGGATCCTGCGCGTGGTTCAAGGCCAGCGTCTCGGCGAAACGGCTCTTGCCCGATCGTACGCCGCCGAGGATCAGTGTCTTCATGCCTCGGCTCGTGAGCGGGGATCGACCCCGTGCCTGGTATGTTCTGAGTCGATGCAATGGACCGATCCGAACGTGATCTTCGATGGATGCTTGTCGTCTAAAGGTATTTTGCCGGCGCAGGCCATCGCAACGCGTATCAAACCGGCGTGCGTCACCGCGATGACCGCATCGGCGCCTGTCACCGCGATTCGATCCAGCCACCGCTGCCATCGAAGGGCGAGAGTCTGCGCGTTCTCTCCGCCTCCTGGGCGATAAGCCCAAAGATCCCGGGCCCAGTGATCGAGTTCTTCGCGGGGCACCTCATTCCAGGGTCGGCCCTCCCAGGATCCGAAATCGATTTCAACGAGCTCGTCGGCGATGACGGGGGCGCGCGGCAGCGCCAGCTGAAGCGCAAACTGCGCGCACCGCGACAAGGGACTGGAGAAGATGGGCGCCGACCGCAGGGTTTCTGCGGGAATGCATTCTCGCACCTTCGCGAGCGTCAGGGCCCGCTGCGCAGGATCCACCGCAACGTCGAGTCGTCCGTAGCAGAGCCCTTCCGTCGCGTAGGGCTGGGGGTGGCGAACGAGATACACCTGCATGGTGTGACCAGCCTCAGGCGGGCGCTTGCACAGGGACGAGAGCGGCCAGCGCGACCAGCAGAAAGCTCAGCTCCGATAGTTGCTGAACCGCACCCAGGCAATCGCCCGTGTATCCCCCGATCCGTCGGCGGACATAAACCGCCGCCGCGGTGGTCGTCAATGACGCCGCGACGCAAGCGGCCGCGAGGGCGCGGATCCAGAGTGCGTTCACGAAATTCCCGCTGCCATAGGCGAAAGGGGCCACTGCGAGCGCGCCCAACAGCCCACTCACCATCCATCCACGCGCACTCAAGGTGTCGGCAAGCGGTTTGGACTTCGCGTCGCCATCGACGCGGACATAGGGCAGGGCCCAGATCAGCCCGCAGGCGCACCAGCGACTGAACATCTGGGCGCTGACGACGATCAGCGGGAATGCGATGACTGGCATAGCGACCAAACACATCCATTTCAAGCCGAGCATCACGGTGATGCCGATCGCGCCATAGGCGCCGATCCGCGAATCTTTCATGATGTCCAGCACCCGATCCGGGGTCAGGCCTCCGCCGAAACCATCGCAGCTGTCCGCGAATCCGTCCTCATGAAACGCACCGGTGACCAGCAACGAGGTGCCGATCATCAGGCCGACGGCGATAGGCGTCGGCAGCCAATGGCGTGCCAGCCACCAGACACCAACGTTGATGGCACCGACGAGCGCACCCACGGCCGGGAAGTAGCGCGCCGATTGCGACAACCAGTCGGACCGAAAGTCGCGAAACGCCGGTGTCGGCAGTCGCGTCAGGAACTGAGTCGCCACGCAAAATAGAACGACTTGATGACGCAAGGCCGTGAGAGGGCGCATCGGCATGCCGCGGTCAGGGTCATTCGCGGGTGCCAGGGCATTCTGCTCGACGGGGGCGGTGCGCGGCTTCATGCATTCTTTTCGCTGACGCCCGCGCCTGCGAAGGTGGCCATGTTCGTAAACAGCCCCGCCGCGGCCCGCACCACGGACAGTGCGACCGCGGCGCCGCTGCCTTCGCCCAGACGCATCCCCAGATCGAGCAGGGGTTGCACCCCAAGCTGGGAGAGCAGCGCGCGGTGACCGTGCTCGGCGGAACAATGGCCGAATACGCAGTAATCCAGGATTCGTGGCTCGATACGGGCCGCCAACGCCGCCGCCACCGTGACGGTGAAGCCGTCGACGATGATCAGCATCCGTCGGGACGCGCCCTGTAGCATGGCCCCGACCAGCATGGCGATTTCGTAACCGCCGAACTCCACGAGCAGTTCGACCGGGTCGGATGGCGCTGCACGCCGCTCGAGGGCGGCTGCAAGAACACTGCGCTTGCGCTCCAAGCCGGCGTCGTCAAGACCCGTGCCCCGACCGACGCAATCGGCGATCGGCTGGCCGGTCAAGCCGTGCATCAGCATGGCGGCGGCTGCCGTATTGCCGATGCCCATTTCTCCGAGCAGCAGGGTGTTGCCCTCGTCGGGAACCACTTGGTCGACGACGGCGCCGCCCTTCGCCAACGCGTTCAGGCACTCGTCCCGCCTCATCGCGGCTTCGATCGCGAAGTCCCGGGTGCCACGTCGAATCTTGGCCTCGATCAGTCGCGGGTGCTTTGCGCAGTCGGCGTCGACGCCCGCATCCACGACCCAAAGGTCCGCTCCCTGCAGCTGGGCGAGCACGCTGATCGCAGCGCCACCGCTCAGGAAGTTCTTGACCATCTGCTCGGTGACGGCCCGAGGATAGGCGCTGACACCCCGGTCGGCGATGCCGTGGTCGCCTGCGAAAACGACGGCGACCGGATGCACGATGGCGGGGGTGAGCGAGCGCTGTATCGCGCAGATCTGCGCCGCGAGCGGCTCCAAACGGCCAAGCGCCCCCAACGGCTTCGTCAAGGCATCGAGCCGTCGACAGGCCGCTGCCCTGATCGCCTCATCGAGGGGCGGTAGGACGGTCAAACCAAGTTCGCCGTGCAATGCACGACCCTCGCCGCGAGCGGCGCCCGCGTCAGCCCGTGGTCCGGACATCGCTCGACTCCGGCGCAGGGCCCCAGACGAAGCCGTCCGGTGGAACCCGTACCAAGAAATGCCCTTTGATGCCTTCGGGCCAGTGCTTGTAGGCCACTATGCCGTCCGGTGTATCGAGATAGCGTGCCACGTAGTCGAGCAGCGCGGTGGCGTCAGGAGGCGAGGGCGTGAAGCGACCGAGGATGTAGCCCATGCGCCCGGCACTGCGGAGGTAGGCCGTGCAATGGGAACTGCACGCGAACAAACAGGGCATGGTCTCGAGCTGGATTTGGTTCCGACACGGATGACCTGGGAGCGCCGAGGCGACCGCCTCTGCGAACAGCGCGCCGCCATGACGACCCGCCTGATCGGTACGCGCATCTTTCGAGACCCGGCACGTGGAGCACACCACGAGACCGGTCGCTGACGACGATGCGCTCAGCATACGCCACGGAGACGAAGCAACATTCCACCCTCCATGCACCCACCGTGCACTTGTTGGACTCGTGGCAATGTCGATGGAAAAGGAACGCGCAGGATCGAACGACGTCGGACGCCGATCTCGTCTGCAACATCGTTGCCCACCGCAACCATTGCCGCCCGGTTCCAGGTCGGTATACGGGCTCGTGAGTGGGGCATCCCGACCAAGTCGCCTTCCCACGCCTGCAGCGCAGTGGCATCGAAGACTCGGCTTTACTCACTTACCGTTGCGGGGGCAGCGTCGGTCTGGCCCCGGGGGGCTTCACCGACTTCCCGTTTCACCCAAGGGTCAGTCGACCAATGGACTCCTGGAACTTTGTGTAGTGTGCCTTGGGATCCGCATCACGGTCAACGTCGCTCGCTCGGGACCTCACTTTGTGCGCACACCGCGCGACGTTGCCCGCACGCCGGGTGTTTCGGGTCGTGACGGTTAGTGCTACCGTCGCGGCGCGAACGTTCCTTGGTTCGCACGCAACACGGTGTCCGCATGTCCGACTTCACTCGCGAAGAGATCAACGCCGTCTATCGACTCCTGGGGGCGCGTCGCGACATGCGTCACTTCTTGAGCACGCCGCTCGATGGCGACCTCCTGGCTCGCCTCTTGTCCGCCGCGCATCTCGCCCCGAGCGTCGGGCTGATGCAGCCCTGGCGATTCATTCGCATTCGCGACCCGGCCCTGCGCATCGGTATCCATGCGCAGGTGGAAGAGGAGCGGCGGCAGACGGCGCAAGCGCTGGGAGAGCGCGACGACGAGTTCATGCGACTCAAGGTGGAGGGAATTCTCGAATGCGGCGAATTGTTGGTCGCGGGCCTCGCACCCGGCCGTGAACAGCACGTGTTCGGACGTCGTACGATGCCGGAGATGGACCTGGCATCCGTGGCGTGCGCGATCCAGAATCTTTGGCTCGCGGCTCGCGCCGAAGGTATCGGCATGGGATGGGTTTCCCTGTTCGATCCCGAGCGCCTGCGTGAATTGCTGCGCATGCCGATCGGCAGCAAACCGGTGGCGGTGCTTTGCCTCGGATACGTCAGAGAGTTCTATCCCCGACCCATGCTCGAGATGACCGATTGGGCGCAGCGCTGCGCGCTCGATACCCTCGTGCACACGGATCATTGGATGGATTCCGAGGGGACTTGAGGGAGGCAGTGGGCATCGCGAGTCGCGACGTTCATTTGACCTCAGCGCTTCGACTCGGCACACTTCGGCTGCGTTGAGGTGCTTTCGACGGATTCATCGTCGAAAGTTAAACGGGAAGTCGGTGAAACCGCATTCGGTGTGGTTGATCCCGACGCTGCCCCCGCAACGGTAAGTGAGTCAAGGCAAGTCCATACGTCACTGTGCTGCTGGCATGGGAAGACGATTTGCCCGGGACCTTCGGGTTCCCGCTCACGAGCCCGTATACCGGCCCCATCGCAGCTGTAGGTGTTGCGGTGGGCGACACCGATACGAGGCTCCTGCTTCGTGTCGCGTTCCCATCCTTCACCCGATTTCAACAACTTGCACGGCGGGTGCATGGGGATGGTCTATGCCTGATGGAATTCTGCGCCTGGGCGCATTTACGGTATTGCTAACTGTTTCGGTCGGCGTTGCGTGTGCCGAAGATGCCTCGCTCGACACGGTCGTGGTGACGGCGACTCGCACTCCGACACCCGTTGACGATGTGCTGAGTTCGATCACGGTCCTGGACGAGGCAACGATACGAGCCCGTCAAGCGAGCTCGATACAAGAATTGCTCGAGGGCGAGGCGGGCATCGAAATTGCCAACAACGGCGGGCTCGGCAAGACCACGTCGCTGTATCTGCGCGGCACCGAAGCCGATCACGTGCTGGTGCTGGTCGATGGAATACCGCTGAGTTCAGCCACTTTGGGTAGCACCGCGTTTCAGTATCTGCCGGTCTCGGAAATCGATCGCATCGAGATCGTTCGCGGACCTCAGGCGAGTCTCTATGGCTCCGATGCATTGGGTGGGGTGATCCAGATCTTCACGCGGCGGGGCGCGGGGACGTTCGCGCCCGACCTCGACCTCTCAACCGGGTCGCACGGCTACCAGGACGTGGCGGGTGGCGCAGGCGGCTCGACAGGGGCCTTGTCCTATAGCGCCTCGGGCAGCTACCAAACCACGAATGGATACGACTCCTGTTTGGGAGCTCCCTACGTCTCGCCGGCCTCGCCCGGAGGGGGATGTCTTACGGATGTCCCGTATGACGATCGCTATCACAACGCCGCTGCATCGGCCCGCCTCGCTTACCAGGGTTCGGACCACGCTGAAACGGACCTCTTTTTCTTGCGAGCCACGGGTTCCACGGATTTTCACAGCGACTATCAGAACCGCGAGTATTTCGTGCAACAGGTCGCGGGAATCTCCGAGATTTGGTCCCCCCTCGACGCACTGCGCTTGACGGCTCGTGCCGGCCAGTCGCGCGATGACGAAACCGATGTGGCGGTCGGGCTCGCGGTGAACCCCGCTTCTCCGGTTCCGCCCAGTATTTTCGATACGGTTCGCGCGTTCGGCACGTTGCAGGCCGACTGGAAGATCGCGAGCTCGAATACGCTCTCGTTCGGAGCGGATTACCTGCGCGACCAAGTCGACAACAACGCGGATTTTCCGGTGAACTCGCGCCGCGACACGGGCGAGTTCGCGGAATACGACGGCACATTCGGCCCGCAGCATCTGCTCTTGAGCGTGCGTCGCGACCAAAATCAGCAATTCGGCGACAAGACGACGGGTGGGGCGGCCTGGGGTTATCGCTGGGACGACGGCCTGCGGATCAGCGCTTCCTATGCAACGGCATTCAAGGCCCCGACCTTCGATGAACTGTACTATCCCTACTACGGCACGCCGACCCTCGAGCCCGAGACCTCGCGCTCGATCGAAATCGGTGTCGATCAATTCGCAAGCTGGGGCTTTTGGTCGCTGCACGGCTATGACACCCGCATCAGCAACCTGATCGAGACCGATCCGAATTCGTTCACGGCCCAAAACATCAGTTCGAGCGTCATTGACGGTCTGGAAGCACAGTTCGGGCGGGAATGGCAGGACTGGAGAGCGCAACTAACCGGTACCTGGATCGATCCGCGCAATGAATCGCGGGGCTACGACGGCGACCTCTTGCCGCGGCGCGCGCAGGCGCAAGCGCGTCTGGAGCTCGTGCACCACTGGCACGACGTCGATCTGACAGGTCGATTCAATATCGTCGGCAAGCGGTTCGATGACGAGGCCAACACGATTCGTCTGGGCGGTTACGGCACGCTCGACCTTTTGGTCGCGTGGCGCCTGAGTTCGACCCTCGCCATCCAAGGCAAGCTCGCCAACCTCACCGATCACTCTTATGAGACCGCCTATTACTACCCGGCGGATGGGAGGAATTTTTTGATTACGGTAATGTTTACCCCTCTCGGCCGGTCCAACTGAACACGGGATCCCGACGCGACCGTGAATGCACCATCCCGCGTCGAGCAGCGAGGGTTAGATGATCAATAAACCCACGGGTACGACCGCACCGGCCGCCAGCAGCGCCCAGGCCAGAGGCTTGCGGCGCGTGTATTTCAACCCCATCCAGAGGCCGAATGCCGTGGATAGGGCGAGGCAGACCGCGACGACGAGAAAAAACGCCTTGAGCGCAAGTTGCACCGGCGGAGTCTTGTCGTCATCGTCGTCCGCCTTCGGCGCCTCGGGTTTTCCCGCCTCGGGCTTTGGACCCGCATGATGGTGGCCCAATTTGAATTCTTGGTCCTTGTGGACGGACGCCAGTTTTTCGATCAACGGCAGCGGCACGTAATCACCGTGGGCCTCGTGCAGGCTGAAGACCTGGAGTGCGCCGGTCAAGGAGAAAAACAGCACACTGGGGGCGATAAAAAGGCCAATATAGGAATGCCACCTGCGTATCGTCGTCGCGTTCATCGTCACTTTCCTCGAGGTTCACGTTGAATACACCCGCGGCTCGAACGGTCCCGGCGCCGGCTACGGTAACCAGCGGCACGTTACCATTGAAGTTGCGCCCGCGTGCGGCGTCTCGTCGCTGGATCGTGCTTGCCTTGTGCTGCGCGGGCGCCGCAGGGTACTCGCAAGCGCCGGGCACGCCCGACCCGGGCCCAACCGAACTCGAGGCCACACGCTTTCCGCAACCCGTACGCGTCGGCGATTTGATCGGGCGGCCTATCCTCGCGCCGCTCGAGAGCCGGCCGGTACTCGGGTCTGTCGTTGAAGTCGTTCGCGAGCCCCGGCAAACGCTTATGATCGTGATGAAGCGGGGCGGCTTTCTCGGCTTTGGTGGGCGTCTGATCGCCGTACCCACGGCTGCGCTGGGTCTGCTCGGCCGGGAACTCGTCCTGCTGGATCTGACGCCCGAGCAGCTCGACGCATCGCCGACCTTCACCGCCGGCGAGGGTGACGTGGTCGCGGCCGACGAGCAAATTCATATGGGTTTGGCGCATCCCGCGCATTGAACGCCAGGACGCCATGATGAGCAGCGTGATTTCCGACAGCCTGCCCGTGGACCGGGAGCGGCCACGCCGCGACCCTCGTCTGCATCCGCTCGGCGTGCGCATCCTGCATTGGATCAATGCCGTCGCGATGATCATCATGATCACCTCCGGCTGGGGTATTTACGACGATTACGTCATTTTCCATGGCACGCATTTTTCGCCGTCCCTGCGTCTCGGCAGTTGGGCGGCGCCGAGTCTCCTCTGGCATTTCGCCGGAATGTGGCTGCTGGCGCTCAACGGGCTGGTGTACCTGGTCTATGGCGTCGTGAGCGGCCGATTGAAGCAACGCCTCCTGCCGATCGGTTGGCACGAGCTGAAGACCACGGTCGTCGACAGTCTGCATTTTCGGATCGCGCACGACGATCTCACCGTGTACAACGCCGTGCAGAAGCTCTTGTACATCGTCGTGATCTTGGCGGGGATCTGGCAGGTCGCCACGGGCCTGTTCATCTGGAAGCCCGTGCAATTCTCGGCAGCGGTCGCCTTGCTCGGGGGCTTCCAAGCCGTTCGCCTGGAGCATTTCATCGGCATGAGCGTGATCGTCGGTTTTCTGGTCGTGCACGTCGCGCTGTCCTTGCTCGTGCCGAGCACGCTCTGGGCGATGATCAGTGGCGGTCCACGCGTCCCGCGCACGGCGGTGCGCCCATCTGGCACGGCGGTGCGGACATGAAGTCTCCATTTCGTCCGAAGAAGCTGCCCGATGCCGGCGTCCTCGACGACCATCGTCCTCTGATCCGCTCCTTGCAACGACGCGGATTGCTGCGCGGCGGCCTGTCGCTCGGCGCGCTCACGATGCTGAGCGGCTGCGACGTCGGGGACTCGACCTCGGTCGGCAAGGCCTTGCTGTCGGTCTCTCGCTGGAACGACCGGGTGCAGGCGGCCCTGTTCGATCCGAACAAACTCGCACCCACGTATCCCGAATCGATGATCTTGAAACCGCCCAAGTTCAATGCGTATTTCGACATCGAAAAGCTGAAGCCCGTCGATGCGCAGACCTGGAAGCTGGAGCTCGCGGGCTTGATTGCGGACAAACGACCCTGGACCGCGGCGCAACTGGCGGCCCTCCCGCAGCGCTCGATGGTCATCCGCCACGTCTGCGTCGAAGGGTGGGATTATATCGGCGGCTGGTCGGGACCGACCTTGCGCAGCTTCCTCGAGCGCATCGGTGCCGACCTGAGCGCGAAATACGTCGCCTTCAAAACCGCCGACGACTATCCGAGCAGCATCGACATGGCGACCGCTTTGCATCCGCAGACGCTCCTCGCCATGCAGTATGGCGGCGAGACGCTCGCCGACCCCTTCGGCTTCCCACTGCGCCTCAGAATGGCGACGAAACTGGGCTACAAGAATCCCAAATGGATTACCGCCATCGAAGTCACCAATCAGTATCCGGGGGGTTATTGGGAGAGTCTCGGTGAGAACTGGTTCGCCGGTCTCTGAGCAGGGTGCGCGGATGACGGATCGCTGCGAAACATCCCGCGATGCCCTAGGGCGCAGCGCCTGTGCCGCGATCACGCTGCTGCTGCTGACGGCCTGCGCGACGGAGCCGGCCAGCGTTGCGCCTGCGGTACCCGCCGTATTGGCCGTGCCCGCCGATCAAGCGCTCGCGTTTCTATGGACGGCGAAAGGCGTCCAGATCTATGCCTGCGAGCGCAGTTCGGCGGACTCGACCCGGTATGAATGGCATTTCAAGGCGCCGGAGGCGACCTTGTTCGATGTACGCGGACGTCGCCGCGCCCGTCATTACGATGGACCGACGTGGCAGGCGGACGACGGCAGCACCGTGGTCGGAGTCGTTCAAGCACGCGATGTCGGCCCTGACCCGGAGGCGATTCCGTGGCTGTTGCTGAGCGTCGCGAGCAATGCAGGGCAGGGGGTTCTCCAGGGGACCTTGAGCGTTCAGCGTGTCCATACGGCCGGCGGCAAGGCGCCCGCCGCCGGCTGTGGCCCCGAGCAGCAGGGCCAGGAATTGCGGGTGCCTTACACCGCCGAGTACGCGTTCTACAAACTACGCCGCTGATCGAGCGTGCTGCGGCCGCGATCTCGAGGAGGCGTTGGACACAGTAGCGGCTGCCGGGGGTAATGAGGCCGCATCGACCCGATACCCTTCGATCAAGTGGCTGAGGTTGCGGGCTTGTTCGGTCAGGGCCTGGGCGGCGGCCGAAGCCTCTTCCACCAAGGCCGCGTTCTGCTGCGT
>Ga0116230_10000327_pt1 | contig 41016 bp, 41 predicted proteins | sample S1TSphfallax_3_FD_88678 | JGI IMG/M metagenome (GOLD analysis project Ga0116230, IMG submission 88678) | Host-associated microbial communities from peat moss isolated from Minnesota, USA - S1T2_Fd - Sphagnum fallax MG | ecosystem: Host-associated > Plants > Peat moss > Unclassified | place... | reverse complement strand
TCCGGTTACGATCATCACAAACCCATTTTCAGGACAAAACGCGATGAATGTCATAGCGGCGGCAAAGGGGAATATCCTTGGCGCCGGCCGTTGGCCTTGGATAGCTGTCGCGGCGCGTTCGGATGATCCGGATTTCCGGGCCAAGCTCAAAGCAGCTGGGGCCTTATTGCTTTTGCCGCCGATCACGAATGCCTGCCTGAGAGACTTGGCATTGCTGGGAACATGAACCGATGAATGGTGTACAAATTTATCGGCGCGTGGTCGGCAAATGGATGGTCCTTTTTCTTTGGGCAAACTTCCTCGCACTCGCCGCGCTCGTTCTCGCAACAGGCTCACAATTCGCAGCCCAAATTTTGACCTTGGGGCTGATGCTCTGTGTCGTCTCCACTGTTGCGTGGCGCTGGAACCAGACGGCTTATCCGACACGGCTTATCACCTCCCTGAGCGCCGTGGCGTTCGCCGGACTTTTTGTCGCCTCTACGGAGCCGCGTCTGATCGTCGATGCTCATCTTTATTTTCTTGCCATGCTCGCCATTTGCGCCACTTGGTGCTGTTGGCGCTCCTTAGTTGCTGGCACTGTCTTCGTTGTGCTCCACCACCTTGTTCTCAACTCTATTTATCCAACCTTGGTTTTTCCCCAAGCCTCGAGCATAGATCGCGTCTTGCTGCACGGCGCCATTATTCTGGTCGAGGTTTCAGCTCTTTGGCTGATCACCTTTTATATTCTCCGCCTGCTTGAAAGGCTCGAAAAGGCCTTGGCAGAATCGTCGGAAGCACGCGCGATCGCGCTTAGCTTAGCGGAAGCTCAGCAAGCCATCGCCGTTAGGGAAAGTGATGCGCGCGAAACGATCATGGCCAATGTCACTGAATTCCATGATGCGGTCGGAAGCCTTTTCGTTTCGATCCGCTCGGCAGCCTCAAATCTAAAAGAAACCAGTCAATCGCTTCTCCAGACCGCTGGTCAATCGGAAAACGATGCGTCCGACGCGGAGACGGCCTCGTCTCAATCCGCGACGGACATCGATTTTGTTTCAGCTTCGACGCGTGAACTCGCCGTCTCGATCGGCGAAATCGGCCATAGAATGGCAGCGACAGCCAACATGGTGCAGCATGGCACGATGAAAACCGTAGAGACGGGCGAACTGACGGCCGCCCTTGTCGATACGATGAGCCGTGTCGAGCAGTTCGTCAGTATGATTCAACAAATCGCCGCGCAGACAAATCTACTTGCTCTGAACGCGACGATCGAAGCCGCCCGTGCCGGTGAAGCCGGCCGAGGCTTTGGTGTGGTCGCCAACGAAGTCAAGGATCTCGCCGCCGCCACTGCGCGCGCGACCGCGGAAATCGAAAAGAACGTGTCGGAGATCCGCATCGTCAGCCATTCCGCGATCGACGCGATCGGTGAGATTACGACGATTATGAAGGGCATTGAGGAGCATGCTTTGGAGATCGTTACCGCCGTTCACCAGCAGCATTGCGTGACAGATGAAATCGTCGATGTGATCGGCCGCTTTACAGTGCGCCTGCATGCTTTGATGAACCACATTGGCATGGCCAGCCGTTCGGCAGGGCAAACCTCAAGTTCTGCTTTGGTCGTCGATCGCTCGGCTGAGGAGGTCTTGCATGCTGGGGACCAGCTCCATTCGGAAATCACGGAATTTCTGCAAAAGATGATGGCAGCTGAAACCAACCGTAAATCAGCAGCCTAAACCCTGCTGTCCTGAATCCTGCGCAACAAAAAAGGAGAGCCGAGACTCTCCTTTTTCGCGTTTTCAGCCTTGGAGGGGCAGATCGCGTTCTCGATTGGTAAATTGATGATGGCGCAGCTTGCTCAAAAGCGCAATCATCATCGTCCGTAAAGGTTAACCCAGCGGCATCTCATAAGCCCGGCTTAAGCTCCCTGCTCTCATAGCTAAGCTCTTAGGCGTGTCCCGCATCCGATGAGAGATAGCCGAGGTCAATGCCAAGCTTCTGCAAAGCGCGTTCATATTTAGAGCCGAGCGCCGTATCGAAAATCAACGCCGGATCGGCGGGGCATGTCAGCCATCCGTTGTGCTGCATCTCGGTCTCAAGCTGTCCAGCCGACCATCCCGCATAACCAAGCGCCAGCAAGGCACGATCCGGCCCCTTGCCATTCGCAATGGCGCGAAGAATGTCGATGGTAGCGGTCAAGGATACGCCTTCATCGATTGGCAATGTCGAATTGTCGATGAAGAAGTCATTAGAGTGGAGAACGAAACCACGGCCTGTCTCGACCGGACCGCCTTTAAGGACCTGAACTGATCCCGCCTGGGCAGGCAGGCGAATGGCTTCATCAGCCGCGATCACATCGAGTTGAACGAGCAGCTCAGGAAAATTCACTTTTCGCGCTGCCTGATTGACGACGATCCCCATCGCGCCCTCTTCCGAATGAGCGCAGAGGTAGATGACCGAACGTGCGAAGCGGCCATCCGGCATCCCTGGCATGGCAACCAGCAATTGTCCGTCTAGAAACCCGCTGCCTTCTTGGCGTTTTGGTTCTGCCGTGGTCATAGTGATTATGTTACGCGCCTCTTTTATAAGGAACAAGAGCCGCAAGGACGCAGCTTGCTCATTTGATTTGGATCGCAGCTTAAATGGCAAACTTACCGCAGGTTCCCAAGCAAAACGCCTTGCATCGCCACAGCTTAGCGATTTGCGCCGTATTCCTCACCTTTTGCGCTTCCAGCTTGCCCCTTCAGGCCGATTCCGCCGCGCCTGCCCGGATTGGCGAGCAAACCTCGGAAATGCGGCTGATCGCAGCCGGTAATAACCTTCGAGACTTATATCATGCGGGTATCGAAATCAGTCTGAAACAGGGTGCCTTGACCTATTGGCGGCAACCCGGCGACGCGGGCGTTCCCCCCGTCTTCTCCTTCGAAGGATCACGAAATCTCGCTAAGGCGGAGGTGCTTTATCCCGCACCTAGCCGGATCAAGGAGGACGAGGGCGAGGCCTTCGGATACAGCGGCCGCGTCATCTTTCCGTTGCATCTCACGCCGCAAGACAAAACTCAGCCGCTCGTCTTGAAAATGACGGTGGATTACGCGGTTTGTGAACGGATTTGCATCCCGGTCAAATCCCAGGCCGAGATCATCCTGCCTTTGGCGATGGGTATTTCGCAAGACGTAGCCGTGGCAGAAGCCGAATCTCGCGTTCCCAGACGTCTATCCTCATCCGAAACAGACAAAAAACTGACACTCGTACGCGAAAACAAATCAGGAAATCCCGCTTGGCGTCTCATCTGGAAAGACCCGGCTCCCGCCACCGACCTTTTCGCAGAGACGCCGGAAGGCTGGTACTTCGAAACGAAAAAGACGGCCAATCCCAATGAATTTGTGATCGCTGCTGTCGAAATGCCAAAGACACCAACGGGAGCGCCAGTCCCCGTTACCTTGACTTTGACAGGCCCACGGCAAAATTACGAATTCACTTTGTCCCTCGATCCCTCCAGCGCATTGCGCTAAACTTTTGTGATGATGAGGTTTGCCAATGACGATTAAAGCCGGTGACGCTTTGCCAAGCGCAATTTTCACTTTCATTGGCGCGGATGGTCCAAAATCGACCACAACGGATGAGTTTTTTAAGGGCCGCAAGGTGGTACTTTTCGGTGTACCCGGTGCCTTTACGCCAACTTGCAGCATGAATCATCTGCCTGGGTTTCTCTTCAGGGCAGACGAATTCAAAGCCAAAGGGGTGGATGCCATCGCGGTGACCAGCGTCAACGATGCTTTTGTCATGAACGCCTGGGCCAAACAGAGCGGGGCCGAGGACAAGATCAGCTTCTTGGCCGATGGCAATGGCACCTTTGCAAAAGGCCTCGATCTCACGCTCGATCTTACCGAACGCGGTCTGGGCATCAGGTCGCAGCGTTATTCCATGCTTGTGGAAGATGGCGTGGTGAAACAGCTCAATATCGAGGAATCAGCTGGAAAAGCCGAAACCTCCAGCGCTGAAACTTTGCTGAAGCAGATCTGAAAGCAGACAAAGTTTTCAGATGTAAAAACGCCCCTGCCTGCGCGAAATCAGACAGGGGCATTCAGGAGCGAGGATACTTCAGCGTTCCAATAACGGTGCATTCTCAATTTGGTTTCATCATGAATGGTTGGGGGGAAACCGTGGCGCGTTCCCGCAAATTAGGGCATGTTCCGCAAAAGTGTGCGCGGTTTTGCGATGAGAAAATGCTCTAACTTTTGAATCGAGAGCGAATTCTGGGTGATTCCACCCAAGCGGAAAGCACTCTAATGCGTACCTAGTCTTTTGCCGCCGCGCGGGATGGCTTTGTTAGATAGGGCCGCATACCTTCGCGCGCGAGTTCGTCGGCGCGCTCGTTCAATTCCGTCCCGGCATGGCCCTTCACCCAGTGCCAGGTGAGGTCATGGCGCTTTGCAGCTTCATCAAGGCGCTGCCAGAGCTCAACATTTTTAACAGGCTTTTTATCTGCAGTGCGCCAGCCATTGCGTTTCCAATTGGCGAGCCAGCCCATAATGCCGCCACGCAGATAATTGGAATCCGTATAGACATCGGCGGCGCAGTCACGGGTCAAAGCTTCGAGCGCGGAAATCGCTGCCATCAGCTCCATCCGGTTGTTAGTGGTCGCTGCCTCGCCGCCGCAAAGCTCTTTGCGGTGCTCGCCAAATAGAAGGATCGCTCCCCAGCCGCCGGGGCCAGGATTGCCCGAACAGGCGCCATCGGTCCAAATCTCAACCCTGCCGCTCATCGCAACAGGCCCAATTCGCGGACGCTGCCGATTTTGCGGTGAAACCGGAGCTTCTGCACATATTCGAGCGGATCTTTAGGACGCACCAAGGCGCCTTCCGGCCGGTTCAGCCAATCGACGAGCCGCGTCAAACCAAAGCGCAAGGCGGCGCCGCGCGCCAGAACAGGCAGGGCCTCAGCCTCAGCAGCCTGAAGTTTGCGCAAGCGCTCATAGCCGCTGAAAAGCGCCATGCCTTTTGTAATGTTGAAGGAGAGATCTGGCTCAAAACACCAAGCATTAAGGCAGATGGCAACATCATAAACAAGTGAGTCCGTGCATGCGAAATAGAAGTCGATTAGCCCAGATAGGTTATCGCCGAGAAACAGAACATTATCGGGAAAAAGATCAGCATGGATGACGCCGCATGGCAGATTCGATGGCCAGGATTTTTGCAGGAAGGCCAGCTCCTCCTCGATAAAATCGCCTAGGCCTTGCTGCACCTCGTCCGCGCGTGCCGCGACCGTCGCGAAGAGCCGCGGCCATTGCGTAAGCGTCAAGGTGTTCTCACGCTGCGCAGTGAAATCGACTCCGGCTTTATGCAATTTGCCAAGCGCTTCACCCAAAGCAGCGCAGTGCCGGACTTCCGGCCGCCTGATCCAGACGCCATCGAGAAAAGTGACAAGAGCCGCGGGACGGCCGCAGAGATGGCCGAGCGCTTCACCCTTCCTATTATGTACCGGCTGCGGACAGGTCAGCCCGCGTGTGGAGAGATGTTCCATCAGCCCCAGGAAAAAAGGCAGGTCTTTTTCTTCAACACGTTTCTCATAAAGCGTGAGAATGAAATAGCCCTTGTCGACGTGCAGCAGGAAGTTGGAGTTTTCGACGCCTTCCGCGATCCCCTTGCACGATAGGATATGGCCGAGATCATAGGATTCGATAAAGGCTTCGAGCTGTTCGTCTGTGACTTCTGTATAGACGGCCATGAAATATCCCGCGCGGACGAAGGCCCGCAGCGTTTTCAGATCGGCGCGGGAAGGTCAATAAGGTGATGCCCTGTATGATTTCCCATCTCTCCGTATCGGTTGGCTGCGCATTACGCGAAGGTCCCGCGCGACCGGGGCTAGACCGTCTTAGAGCATGTTCCGCAAAAGTGTATGCGGTTTTGCGATGAGAACATGCTCTAACTTTTTGAATCGAGAGCGAATTCTTATCGTTTGGGTGATTCCACCCAAACGGAAAGCGCTCTAGGATCACTGAACCACAACCGCGTCTCATAGGCCTGCTTGCGGCATGAAGACTCAACTCTAGCAAAACTCTGTTTTTCGCAGCGGCTTGGGCCGATTTTCACGGTAGCCTTACCGGATTCGCTGCTTATTTCCTCAGACTTGTAAAAAAATCGCGAGATTTTGCTCTTTTGGCATGCAAGCCGTGTCTCTTCGCGTGACATTAAGTCACGCGTGAGCTATAGGGAACACGCCATCCGAAAAGGGGCTTAAGCCGGAGCAAAATTCGGCACTTAGCATACGTCCAAGTCGTGGGAGGACGCCCGTCATCGATATCAGTGCCGCCCGTTCGGCGCGGCCTCTAAGAAGAGGCTAAATATCGAGGACGGTGAAAAGGACAGGTGTAAAAGGGCGAGGACGGCCGATGGGCCGCCTCGCCCTTATTTATTCCAGACTTTGTCCGCAATTTTCAGCTTTCGCCGGCGGTTCTGCCTTCGCCCTGTGCCCAGGCTGCCTTCGCCTCGATCCGGAATTCATCGAAACGACCCGCCATGATAGCCGCGCGCATCGACGCCATCAGGCTTTGATAATAGCTGAGATTGATTTCCGTCAGCAGCATCATGCCGAGGATCTCACCCGCTTTGACTAGATGATGCAAATAGGCGCGGGAATATATGCGAGCTGCTTCACACGCGGATTCAGAATCGATCGGCGCTCTGTCCGCTGCATGCTTGGCATTGCGCAGATTGATGCGGCCCAACCGCGTGTAGACAAGACCATGGCGTCCGGCTCTAGTCGGCATCACGCAATCGAACATATCGATGCCGCGTACAACGGCCTCAAGAAGATCGTCCGGCGATCCGACGCCCATTAGATAATGCGGCTTTGTGTCGGGCAGATGCGGCATGACCGTCTCGATCATGGCCAGCATCACGGCTTGCGGTTCGCCGACAGCAAGACCGCCGATCGCATAACCATCGAAATCCATGCCTGCGAGGGCTCTAGCGCTTTCGATCCGAAGGCCTGGATTCGCCCCGCCCTGCACGATTCCAAACAAGGCATGGCCCGACGCCGCGTTAAAAGCCCGCTTCGCGCGCTCCGCCCAGCGCAGCGACAAAAGCATGGCGCGCTCGACATCCTCATCGGAGCACGGCAGCCGGACGCATTCATCGAGCTGCATTTGAATATTGGAGCCAAGCAGGCCCTGAATCTCAATCGCACGTTCCGGCGTTAGCAAATGCCGCGATCCGTCGATGTGAGATTGGAAGGTCACGCCGTTTTCGTCGAGCTTACGGAGCTTGGAGAGCGACATCACCTGAAAACCGCCGGAGTCGGTTAGGATCGGTCCCGGCCATTGCATGAATTCATGCAGCCCGCCGAGTTCGGCGATTCGCTCCGCGCTGGGCCGCAACATCAAATGATAGGTATTCGCCAGAACAATATCGGCACCCAGCGCCTTGACCGCCCGCGGGTGCATGGCTTTGACCGTCCCCGCCGTTCCGACCGGCATGAAAGCGGGCGTGCGAATGGGGCCGCGCGGCGTCGTGATGGTTCCTGTCCGCGCCGCGCCTTGCCTGCCAGCAATGTCAAATTTGAAACTCATACGCCGGCTCTTGCCGCACGATGGAGCAAGCAGGCATCGCCATAACTATAGAAGCGGTAGTGCGTAGCGATGGCGTGCTCATAGGCGGCGCGCATCACGTCGAGGCCGGAAAAGGCCGAAACGAGCATGAACAGAGTCGAGCGCGGCAGATGGAAATTGGTCAAGAGCAGATCAACCGCATGAAACTGATACCCCGGCGTGATGAAGATCGAGGTATCGCCTGAGAAGGCTTCAATGTCACCCGTGCGCGCCGCCGCCGATTCGAGGATACGCAGACTTGTCGTCCCCGCTGCGACAAGACGATGGCCCGCGGCCCGCGCGCGGTTGAGCCCGACGGCCGCTTCCGCGCTCACCTCACCCCATTCCGTGTGCATTTTATGCTGCTCTGTGTCCTCGGCTTTGACCGGCAGAAACGTGCCAGCGCCAACATGCAGCGTCACGCGGCAAAGTTGGACACCACGCGCCTCCAAAGCCGCGAGCAAAGCCGGGGTAAAATGAAGACTCGCCGTTGGCGCTGCGACCGCGCCGGAACGCGCGGCGAAGAGCGTTTGATAATCTTCCGTGTCGCGCGCATCGATCTCGCGCTTTCCGGCAATATAGGGGGGAAGCGGCATACGCCCGAAGCGTTCGATCGCCTGATCGAGCGCCGCATCGGCTAGGGAAAAGGCCAAAAGCACTTCGCCCTCGCCTGTCTTTTCACGGACCTCAGCGGAAAACTCTGGCAGGCCATCGCCTCCAGCTGCCGTAAACACGATTGTTTCGCCAGTTTTCAGTTTCTTCGCCGGTTTGACGAAAGCGCGCCATGTTGAACCTGTCTCGCGCTTATGCAGGTTCACATGGATGCGGGCACTGGCTTTGCCGCGCGTGCGCGAGCCTTCAAGATTAGCAGGAAGCACGCGCGTGTCATTGACGACGAGCACATCGCCGGGCTGCAGCAGCGCGGGCAGATCGCGGATGGCGCTGTCCTCAAACGGTAACTCTGCTTGCGGGCGCACCACAAGGAGGCGCGACGCGTCACGCGGTTCCGCCGGGCGCAAAGCGATGCGATCCGGCGGAAGTTCGAAATCGAAGAGGTCTACACGCATCGCAAGCGATCGCTGGCCTCCTCAAAAGAAAATTAGCTCAAGGTCGCGGTGACAATCTTATCGGGGTCCTTCACTGGCTCACCTTTTTTGATCTTATCGACATTTTCCATGCCGGAGGTGACTTTGCCCCAAACCGTATATTGCTTGTCGAGGAAGCGGGCGTCTGTGAAGCAGATAAAGAATTGCGAATTGGCCGAATTCGGATCTTGCGCGCGCGCCATCGAACACGTGCCGCGCACATGTGGCTCGGCATTGAATTCGGCAGGGAGGTTTGGATATTTCGATCCGCCGGTGCCCGTGCCATAGGGGCAGCCCGTTTGCGCCATAAAGCCATCGATCACACGGTGGAACACGATCCCGTCGTAAAACTTCTCGCTCACGAGCTTTTTGATATGCTCGACATGTTTGGGCGCGAGATCGGGCCGCATCTCGATCACCACCGGTCCTTGCGTGGTTTCGAGCGTGAGCGTGTTGCCGGGTTCCGCCATATTAAACTCCTCATCGATAGCTTGAGAGCATTGTTGAAATTGAGTTAGGCCAATGCTTATTTCTTCGTCCAAGCATCGCCCCGCGGCCAATTCCGGCCTGCATCCGATACTTTGTTGGCGCCTGCATAAACGAATGGCTCCGGAAGGTAAACCGGAGCCATAAACGAAGACGCTTTCGCAGCGCGTAAGGGCTTCATATTATATTTATTTTGCCTTCGCAGAAGCCGCGTCCGCCGCCAGCTGCATTTTCACGATCTTATCCGGGTTCGTGACGGTGCCGCTGCCCGCCGCGCCCTTCTTGATCTTATCGACCACGTCCATGCCGGATATCACTTGCCCAACAACCGTATATTGATTGTTCAGGAAGGACGCGTCACCGAAGCAGATGAAGAACTGCGAATTGGCGGAATTCGGATCTGATGAACGCGCCATACCAACGGTTCCGCGCTTAAAGGGCTCTTTGGAAAACTCGGCTTTGAGATTGGGGAGGTCGGAGCCGCCGGTGCCCGTGCCTGTCGGATCGCCGGTCTGCGCCATGAACCCATCGATAACGCGATGGAAGACGATCCCATCGTAGAACCCGCGCTTCACCAGCGTCTTGATTTGCTCGACATCTTTCGGCGCAAGGTCAGGCCGCAGCAGAATGGTGATACGGCCGTCTTTGGTGTCGAGATAGACTGTATTCTGCGGATCAGACGCTGCTGGCGCCGCATCGAGACGCTGCCCGAAGGTAGAGAAAGCGCAGAGGCCGATGGCGAAAGCGGCCAGAATTGCACGGCGGTGAATGGTCATAAGAAATCCTTCCCTGTGATCGCGGCCAGGCCGCTTAAACTTTTTTGAATTTAGCAGCGAGCGCCTGGGCAACTTCATCCGGCACAAAGGATGAGACGTCGCCGCCAAGCGACGCGATCTGACGGACCAATGTCGCCGTAATATGACGGACAGCGGGCGATGCGGGTAGAAAGATTGTTTGGATTTCCGGCGCCATCGCCGCGTTCATCCCAGCCATTTGCATTTCATAATCGAAATCAGTGCCATCGCGCAGGCCGCGAATGAGAAATTGCGCACAGGCCTCCCGCGCCGCCTCTACGGCAAGGCCAGAAAAAGTCCGCACCGATAAAATGCAGGAGAGTGTCGCGAGCGCCCCGCCGCAAGCCTGTGTGATGAGGGTTGAGCGCTCCTCAGCCATGAAGACGGGTGTCTTGCCCGGATGAATACCGATCGCGATGATAAGTTCGTCGCAAAAAGACGCCGCGGCCTTGACCACTTCGACATGGCCGTTGGTTAGGGGATCGAATGAGCCAGTGTAAAGCGCGATGCGGGGCATAACAGCTTTCTAAAGAAGCCGCGATGCAAGCGCAAATATCCTGCGGGATTGATGCCGCTTATCAAGCCGTCCGGCCAATCACCGCCCAGAGCGGATCGATGCCTTTTTGGCCGGGCTCAACCAGGGTGCGCATTTCCACCTGCGCGAAGCCCGCATGTTCGAGATAAAGCGTCACAAGCTTCGCGTGGTCCTCGTCTTTCAACGCCTGCCAGACTGCGACGGCCTTTGTCGGAAAGCACCGGTTCGAAAAGGTGATGGATACCGAACCGCCGGGCTTCAACACCCGCGCCAGCTCGCGCAGCACAGCGACAGGCTTTTGCAAATATTGGATCGAGACGCAGATCATCGCCGCGTCGATGCTCTGGTCTTCGAGCGGGAGTATCTGATTCTCGTTGAGATTTTGCACGAAGAACCGGCTGAATCGCGGATTGGCTTTCAGCTCCATCGCGTTCATGCCATGGCCGATGACCTGCGCATAGGCCACATCGCCCGGCAGATGGCTGATCCAAGACGACATGAGATCGAAGATCACGCCGCCCGCGGGCAAAGTCTCACGGTAAAGCGCCGTCACGGCTTCAACCGCGTTGCCATCGATATGCGTGACGAAACGCGGCGCCGCATAAAAGAGATGATCGGGGGATAGATCCTCTTTTAGAAAGGCATCCGGCGGCAGGCCGGGCAGTTGCGTGTCACTTGAAGCGTCTTCAGCCATAAACTCTAACTACTTTGCGCCCTCGTGTTTTGAGACGGCGCTTTCAGCGCCTCCTCAACATGAAAGCTTGGAGAAGAATTGCCCTCATGCTGAGGAGGCTGCGCAGCAGCCGTCTCGAAGCACGAGGGCGAGATAATTTCAGGCCCCCTCGCCCGCGTCGGGGCCGCCCGATCCATCTGAAGGAAGGTCATCCGGCCCTGGCGCGTCCGGCCCGGCCTCATCCGGGCCTCTCTCGGGCTCATCGCCAGAGCCGCCGCGTTCTTCTTCGGTGATGCACTCCACCGAGACGACTTCTTCGTCCTCCGCCGTGTTGAAGACGATAACGCCTTGGGTGCCGCGCCCGGCGACGCGAATGCCTTCCACCGGGCAGCGGATCAATTGCCCGCCGTTTGTCACCAGCATGATCTCATCGCCATCTTCCACTGGCATGGAAGCGACGAGCTTGCCGTTGCGCGCATTGACAGCCATGGCGACGATGCCTTTACCGCCGCGCCCTGTGATCCGGTATTCGAACGAAGACGTGCGCTTTCCATAGCCATTGGCCGAGATGGTCAGAATGATCTCCTCAGCCGCCGACATTTCGATATAGCGCTCGGACGATAGGCTCGCGGCCGGCACATTGGCCTCCGTTGCTTGCTCTTCGCCCGAAGCCTCTTCCACGATGGCCTCAGCCGCTGTTTCGCTCGCGGCTTCGCCAGCGACGGCGCGGCGCATCTTGAGATAGGCGATACGTTCGCCGCTATCGGCCTCGATATGGCGCAGGATGGCGAGCGAGATCACACGGTCGCCTTCGCCAAGCGCGATGCCGCGCACGCCCATCGAATCACGGCCCTTGAAGACGCGCACCTCGGTGACGGAAAACCGGATGCACTGCCCATTTGCCGATGTCAGGAGCACATCCTGCGCCTCGGTACAGATCTGCACATCGACGATTTCTTCGCCTTCGTCGATGCGCATCGCGATCTTGCCCGCACGGTTCACCTGAGCGAAATCGGAGAGTTTGTTACGCCGCACGGTGCCGCGCGTCGTGGCAAACATCACGTCGAGCGTATCCCAGGCCGCCTCATCTTCCGGCAAAGGCATGATGGTCGTGATGCGCTCGCCCTGTTCGAGCGGCAGGATATTGACGAGCGCTTTGCCGCGCGCTGTCGGCGCCGAAAGCGGCAGCCGCCATACTTTTTCTTTGTAGACCTGCCCATGCGAGGAGAAGAAAAGCACTGGCGTATGGGTCGAGGCGACGAAGAGCCTTGCGACGAAATCTTCGTCCTTCGTCTGCATGCCGGAGCGGCCTTTGCCGCCGCGCCTTTGCGCCCTATAGGTCGAGAGCGGCACGCGCTTGATATAGCCCGCATGCGAGACCGTGACGACCATATCCTCGCGCTGGATCAAGTCTTCGTCGTCAACGCCCGCATCGCTTTCGAGAATGATGCTCCGGCGCGGGGTCGCATGCGCCGTTTTGATCGCTTCAAGCTCATCCTTGATGATGCCGAACAGGCGCGCGCGCGACCGCAGAATATCGAGGTAATCGGCGATCTCAACAGCGAGCTTGTTTAAGCTTTCAGCGATTTCCTCACGGCCAAGCGCCGTCAAACGCGCCAAGCGCAATTCGAGAATCGCGCGGGCTTGCGCTTCCGACAGGCGGATTGTGCCATCAGCCGATAGCACATGGCGCGGATCGGCGATGAGCAGCACCAGCGGCGCCATGTCATGCGCCGGCCAATCGCGGGCCATCAAAGCTTCGCGCGCCGCGGCCGTATCTGGCGAAGTGCGGATCAAGCGAATGACTTCATCGATATTGGCAACAGCAATCGCAAGGCCGACCTGGAGATGCGCGGCGTCGCGCGCCTTGCCCAGCAGATGTTTCAGGCGCCGTGTGACGACCTCTTCGCGGAAATCCACGAAAGCGCGCAGGAAATCCTTAAGGTTCAGCATTTCCGGCCGGCCGCCGTTGAGCGCAATCATATTGGCCGGAAAGCTCGATTGCAGCGCGGTGAAGCGCCAAAGCTGATTGAGCACCACATCGGCAACCGCGTCGCGCTTCAACTCGATGACAATGCGCATGCCGTCGCGATCGGATTCATCGCGAAGATCGGATATGCCTTCGACCTTCTTTTCACGCACAAGTTCGGCGATCTTTTCGATCAAGGTCGCCTTATTGACCTGATAAGGGATCTCAGTGACGATCAGAGCCTCGCGCTCTTTGCGCATTTCCTCGATCTCGACCTTGGCCCGCATGAGGATCGAGCCGCGCCCCGTCAGATAGGCGGAGCGGATCCCGGCCCGGCCCAGGATGCTGCCGCCTGTCGGGAAATCCGGCCCCGGCACGATTTGCATCAGCTCTTCGATGGTCATTTCCGGCCGGTCGATCAACGCCATCGTGGCATCGATCACTTCACCCAGATTATGCGGCGGAATATTCGTCGCCATGCCGACGGCGATGCCGCCCGCGCCATTGACGAGCAGGTTGGGGAACCGCGCTGGCAGGACAACAGGTTCATTCTCTTTGCCGTCATAGTTCGGCTGGAAATCCACGGTGTCATTATCGATATCTTCAAGCAGCGCCAAAGCCGGACGTGCCAAACGCGCTTCGGTGTAACGCATGGCGGCTGGCGGATCGCCATCGACCGAACCGAAATTGCCCTGCCCGTCGATCAGCGGCAGACGCATCGAAAAGAGCTGCGCCATGCGCACCAGCGCATCGTAAATCGCCTGATCGCCATGCGGGTGATATTTACCCATCGTGTCGCCGACGATGCGCGAACATTTCACATGCGGCCTGTCCGGCGTGTGATTATTCTCGTGCATCGAAAATAAGATACGGCGATGCACCGGCTTCAAGCCGTCACGCACATCAGGGAGTGCGCGGCTGACGATCACGCTCATCGCATAATCGAGATAGCTGCGGCGCATCTCATCGGAAATGGAAACAGGGCGGACGTCGGAACCGGGAGGTCCGGCACCATTCTCGTCGTTATCGGCCAAAGCGGATCAATCCAAGCTTACGGAAATAAGTTTGAATATAGCCGATCCCGCCGCCAATAGCCAGTCGCAGGGCTCTAAAGCCCCGCAATAATAGGCAATGCTGTCAATGAGTTACGAGACGAAACAGGAATGTGCACAGACACTTGCCGGAGCGGCCATGATTCATTGAGATTCAGGCCCCTTTCTCTGCCAATCAGCAGGCTTGAAACCATCGCGGTTCGGCATGCGAATCTTCGGCAGATTAGCCGCGTCCAGCACAGCATCTTCGGGCACGATATTGTTCAGCGACAGCACATAGGCAGTGACCGCATAGACCTCATCATTGGACAATGATTGCGGTGCGTTGAAAGGCATGGCCCGGCGGATGAAGTCGTACAAAGTGCTCGCATAAGGCCAATAGCTGCCGACTGTCTTAATGGGCTTCGCCGATGCCAGCGTGCCTTGACCGCCGGCAAGCGCATTGCCGGTTGGCTGGGCCAGCTCGCCTTTCTCGCCATGGCAAGAGGCACAGGTTGTCGCAAAAATCTTAGCGCCTTCCTGCGCGCTGCCATGGCCGGGCGGCAGGCCCTGACCGTCCGGGCGCACGTCTATATCGAAGGCGGCGATTTCAGCCGGTGTTGGCGTCCGGCCGAAGCCGTAATGCTTCTCTTCGCTTCGCGCAGGCAGAGCGAACACGACACCGGCAAGGATGAACGCGGCGTGGCGGGACTTAAACAGCATTGAACAAGGCTCCGCTGGCTTCCACGTTCCACGCCTGGATAGCATTATAATGATAGTAGAAATTCGTCCCGGCTTTGGCGACCAAGGCGTCATGCGTTGGCTGGATATTGCCGAATTCGTCGGTCGCGCGGCTTTGGAGAAGCGCCGGGCCGCCGTCCCAGGTCCACGGCAGGCGGAATCGCGTGAGGCATTTACTCAGGATAGGGGCCTGCAATGCCGCGTCGCGCCAAGTGGCCCCGCCATCGGCGGAGACCTCGACCCGGCTTACACGGCCCTGCCCTGACCATGCGAGGCCGGAGATTTCGTGAAAGCCCGGATCACGCAAGTGCTGACCGCCCGACGGATGCGTGATGACCGATTTGACCTGCATAACGAAATTAAAGCTTGTCGCCGTTCCATCCGGCAAAAGGCCTGTGTATTTCGATGTTTCTTCGCGGGTGAAAAAGGGCTGATCTCCCACCTTCAAGCGGCGCAGCCATTTGACCGATGTATTGCCTTCAAAGCCTGGCAGAAACAGCCGCAAAGGATAGCCTTGCTCGGGCCGCAGACGCTCTCCGTTTTGCGCATAGGCAAGAATGGCATCGTCGAACGCCTTTTCGATTGGAATGCTGCGCGTCATGGCCGCGGCGTCCGCGCCTTCCGCAAGAAGCCATTTGGCTTGCGGCTTCACGCCAACTTCAGCGAGCACAGTCGATAGCGGCACGCCTGTCCATTCACTGCAGCTCAAGAGGCCGTGCGTATCCTGCGCGGTCCATTCCTTTTTCGCATTGGCCCAACCGATCGTATTGCCTGAACACTCGAGGAAATGAATGCGCGAAACAGATGGAAAGCGGACAATGTCATCCATCGAGAGGATCAAAGGCCGCTCAACGAGGCCATGAATTATGAGCCGGTGCTGATCCGGATCGATCGCCGGAACGCCCGCATGGTGGCGCTCGTAATGCAAGCCGGAGGGCGTGATGATTCCATGGAGATCTTGATGAGGGGTAACGGTATAGGCCGCTGTCGGAAACGGAAACTTCAGATGGTCGCGCGGCCTGCGCACGATGCTTTTTTCAAAAGGTGACGGCACACCATAAGCCGGACTATCGATCGGCGCGCCTTGGGTCTTTGTCCATTCTGGAATCTCAGACGCACGCGCTGTTTCGGCACGGCCCCGGCTGCTGGCCAGCAAGCCGCCCGTGATCGCCGCGGCACCCGCGATTAAGCCGCGCCTTTCGCGATTCACAGGATCGCTATGTCGTTTGGCCAAGACTCCCTCCCCAAAATTTGCAGATAACGCGAGACTGGCCCAGCGCATCCCAAAGAGTTTAGCGGATTATAGAATATTTAGTCTATTGATTTTATGTATATAGCTGACAGCGAGGTGAGATAAGCAGGTCTGGGCTCATCTATCTAAAAAGGCAGCGATCTTTCCGGCCAGGGGCGCCAGCGCCAAAAGCCCGTTGAGATGGCCGAAGGGTCCATCAATCTCCGCTGTCTCGACGGAGGCACCACCCTTTGCAATCGCGGCGGCGGTCTCTAGGACACGCTCTGTCCGGAACACCTGATCCTCCGGTGCATAGAGCAGCAAGGTCTTGGCTTTGACCGCCTGGAGATCGGCGGAAAAGGTTTGGTTCGCTTTGACAAGATAGAGAAGATGATTGGCATCGGCGACGGCGGCACGCGCGGCGGCGAGTTTTTCAATTGCCGCCTCGACCTGAAACTTATGACCGAGCGCTGCCGATGGCGCCGATCCCTCCACCGCGGGCGCGAGGCCGAATTGCGCATCCGCCCAAAGCCAATGATTGGCGTGAAGCGTGATCAAACGCAACGCGAGCGTAAGCCCTTCGAGAGGCTGCGCATCCAGCGCATAGGCGCCATGGTTCCAGGCAGGATCGGCAAGGATCGGCGCGCCCCATAGGCCAAGCCACGCGGCGAGATAGGCGTCGATATGGCCGGCGCAGATGACCGGAATGATACGGTTCATCATATCGGGATAAGCCGCTGCCCAGCAGAGCGTCTGCAAACCGCCCATGGATGGACCCATGACGGCATGAAGCTTCGCGATGCCAAGATGACCGGTGAGCACTTTCTGGACTTCAACGAAATCGCGGATCGAGACAAGCGGAAAGCTCAGTCCATAGGGCTGGCCAGTTTCAGGATCGAGGCTCGCCGGTCCCGTCGTCACGACCTGCGGATCGCGCGCATTGAGATTCACAAGCGTATCCGACGAAAAAACGAAATAGCGATCCGTGTCGATTGCTTTGCCAGGTCCGATCAAATCATCCCAATAACCGGGAAACAGGTCAGCGTCGCCATATTTACCAGCGGCGTGGCTTGTGCCGGAAAAATGATGCGTGATCAGAATCGCGTTGGATTTATCAGCATTCAGTGTGCCGTAGCTTTCCCAGCCCGCACGCACATTCTTGACGATCTGCCCGCTGGCTGTGCGGAAAGCAGGAAGCTCGAAGATTTTTTTCTCGACGATCATGTTTTCTGGCTGTCATGCCGGCGAGCAGGATAAACCCTCAACTCTTAGGGATTCACCTTTCCATCGCGTCATGCGCGGGCTTGACCCGCGCATCCACGAAAGAGGTTTCTTAAGTCATTCGAGGATCATTCATCCGGCTACAAATGTGCCTGGATGCGCGGGTCAAGCCCGCGCATGACGTTCGCGATTCAAACCGAACATTTTAACGACCATCAGAAGGGAATATCGTCATCGATCACATCGGCCATGCGGCTTGATCCCGCGGCCGCTGGGCGCTTTTCCATCGGAGACTGCCGTCCAAAGCTGCCGCCAGAGGACTCGTAGGAGCCGCCGGACTCCCCATCAGACATATCACCACGGCCCCGGCTGTCGAGCAGCGTGAGTTCACCGCGAAACCGCTGCAAAACCACTTCCGTCACCTTGCGCGGATTGCCATCCTTGTCTTGATATTCCCGCGTTTGCAATTGGCCTTCGAGATAGACCTTCGAGCCCTTCTTGCAATATTGCTCGGCGATCTTCCCGAGGTTCTCATTGAAGATCACAACATTATGCCATTCGGTGCGGTCTTTGCGCTCGCCCGACATTTTATCGCGCCAGGATTCCGTCGTCGCAACACTGAAACTCACAACTGAATCCCCGGAATTCATCCGGCGCACTTCGGGATCACGTCCGAGATTACCGACCAGAATAACCTTGTTGACACTCCCGGCCATGAAACTCTCCTCAAATACTGATCAAACAGATGTCTTGATATTGATCTTAGACCGCCGCGCGCCCAGGGGGCAGCGAACAATCCCGCCATCCACTAGAGAATAATTGTTCTATGTTTGTTCTAGCATCGCTGTATTTGAGGCACAAGCCATTTTACACCGGACAAAAGAAGGGCAGCGGCACGAACTCCGCGCACAATGCTTAGTCCGGGCACGAAACCGGCTGGCCATCCAGCCCTTCGTGATCGATCGTCAGCTTGATCGAGGGCGCGGCTGTCTCACTTGAAACCCCCGATACGGCGGATGTCTGGGTCGAACTGTTCGTAATCGTAACGACATAGATTGTGTCGTAATCCGCGTCACGCCATTTCGGAACCGCGTCTTCAGAACCGCCATGCGCTTTCATGAGCCGCTTAACGAGAACGTCAATGAGCCTGTGCTCCCAAGCCACAAAGATGGTTGAGCCGCGGTAGAGAGGCTGCTCCAAAGCATCCTTGAACGGGCCGATCTCCTCAAAACCATATGTCGTATCCACAGGCATGACTAATTGGATGGCTGTCGGCTCAATCGTCGCGAGCGGCCTCACGTAGTCATAGTCTTTGCCGTCATCATTTTTAAGCTTCACGGGGTTTGGCGCGAAAATGGCGGCAGGGGTTCCGAACTTTGCTACGAGAACTTTCGGCAGGGCCAGCGCGCGATTGAGCCCTTGGCAATTGAGCTGGCCAAGCCCGTGCTCCGGCTTTTCGCCATGCCTAATGAAGATGATTGTTTCCACATTGGATACGGTATCCGCGGCAAAGGCTTCAAACGGAAACGCAGCTGCCATGGCTATGACAGCACCGACGAGTCTGTTCGCAATCTTTCGAATTTTCAAGCTCAACTCACCAACGGTTGCGCGGCTCTGGCGTCGAGTTCGCGCTTTAGCACATCCCGGTCAAGCTCTTTCTCCCAGCCAGCCACAACAACAGTCGCGACGCCATTTCCGATAATATTGGTGAGCGCACGATTTTCGCTCATGAATTTATCGATACCAAGCACGATGGCCATGCCGGGAACCAGCGCCGGATTGATGACCGAAAGCGTCGCGGCAAGCGTGATGAAGCCCGCGCCCGTCACGCCGCTCGCACCTTTCGACGTCAGCATGGCGACCCCGATAATTGTCAATTGCTGCTCGAGATCGAGCGGAAAGCCAAGCGCCTGCGCCACGAAAAGCGTCGTCAGCGTCATGTAAATATTCGTGCCATCGAGGTTGAAAGAATAGCCGGTTGGCACAACAAGCCCGACGACAGGCTTCGAACAGCCAAGCCGCTCCAATTTCTGCATGAGTTGCGGCAGCGCGCTTTCGGACGAACTCGTCCCAAGAACAATCAAAAGCTCGTCTTTGATGTAACGCAGAAATTTGAAAATATTGAACCCGGCCAAAGCCGCGATCGTCCCCAGCACGCAACAAATAAAGATCAATGAGGCGGCGTAAAAAGTTGCGATCAGCCCTGCGAGATTGCCGAGTGCCTGCGGGCCGAACTTGCCGACCGTATAGGCCATGGCGCCGAAGGCTCCGATGGGCGCAGCTTTCATGACGATCCCAATGACGCCGAAAATACCCTGGGTCAGCTCTTCGATCATAGAGCGAAGCTTCTCGACACGATCGCCAAGCGAAAGGAGGGCGAAACCGAAAAGCACCGCGAACAGCAGGACTTGCAGAATATCACCCTTGGCAAAACCGCCCACAACGCTGTCAGGAATGATATTCAAAAAGAAATCGACCGGCTTTTGCGCTTCGGCTTGTTTCACGAAACCGGCCACCGCTTCGGCATTGCCATGGCCAGAAAAGCCGGCACCAGGCTGGACCACATTGCCGATGACGAGGCCGATCACCAGAGCCGCGGTCGATACAATCTCAAAATAAAGCAGCGCCTTCAGGCCCACACGGCCAACCTTACTCGCGTCGGAGACATGCGCGATACCGGAGACCACGGTGCAAAAGATGATCGGCGCGATGACCATTTTGATGAGCTTGACGAACCCGTCACCAAGCGCCTTGATCCAGTCACTCGTCGCAAAATGCGGAAACAGCCAGCCAGCCAGCACGCCGAGCACGATCGCGATCAGCACCTGCACATAGAGTACATGATAAAACGGCTTGGCTCGCCGCCGCGTCGAAACCCCGGCAGAAATGGCGGTCATTCACGCTCCTTTATTGTTGTTTTCATTAATTTCTATCTTGAAGGCGATCCTCCCTCTTCGCAAGCGGGCCGAAGGTCTCCTGCGCAGATTTTTAGAAAGCCATGGCGTCGAAAATGCCCCATTGCCGCGGGGGATAGCGCGAGTTTGGCATGGCAAGGCTAAGGCAGAGCCCCTAAATTAGGGCCAGTTTCGCAGGCCCTGGGACACGCATGAAAACTGTCAGATCGAAAAAAGGAACGGCCGAGGCCGCGGAACTCGCGTTGGAACAGCGCTTCGGCGGCCGCAGCATCACAGTGCGCGGCGCGCGCGAGCATAATCTCAAGAACGTCGATTTGACGATTCCGCGCGATAAGCTCGTCGTCTTCACCGGGCTCTCAGGGTCCGGCAAATCATCGCTGGCCTTCGACACGATCTATGCCGAGGGGCAGCGCCGCTATGTCGAGTCGCTGTCAGCCTATGCGCGGCAATTTCTGGAGATGATGCAAAAGCCAGATGTCGATCAGATCGACGGACTTTCGCCAGCCATCTCCATCGAACAAAAAACCACCTCCAAAAACCCGCGCTCGACTGTGGGAACCGTCACCGAAATCTCCGATTATATGCGGCTTTTATGGGCGCGCGTTGGCATCCCTTATTCGCCCGCGACCGGCCTGCCGATCGAAAGCCAGACCGTCAGTCAGATGGTTGATCGCGTGCTGGCATTGCCCGAGCGCACACGGCTCTTTCTGCTGGCGCCGGTGATCCGCGGCCGCAAGGGCGAATACCGCAAAGAGATCGCGGATTTCATGAAGCGCGGCTTTCAAAGGCTGAAGGTCGATGGGCAATTCTACGAGATCGCCGATGCGCCCGCGCTCGACAAGAAAGTGAAGCACGATATCGAGGTGGTCGTCGATCGCATCGCCGTGCGCGAAGACATAAAGGCGCGGCTGTCTGAAAGTTTTGAGACCGCGCTCGAACTCGCGGATGGCATCGCGATCGTCGAATTCGCCGACGAAAAAGAAGAAGACGGAACGGCGAAGCGCATCGTCTTCTCGTCGAAATTCGCCTGCCCCGTCTCCGGTTTCACGATTCCGGAGATCGAGCCAAGGCTTTTTTCCTTCAACGCGCCGTTTGGTGCGTGCCCCGCCTGCGGCGGCCTTGGAGTCGAGCCAAAGGTCGATCCCGAACTGATCGTCCCCGACCCTAAGATATCATTGCGCAAAGGTGCCATCGCGCCTTGGGCAAAATCGACCTCACCCTATTATCAGCAGACGCTTGAAGCGCTCGGCAAGCACTTCAAGTTCCGTCTCGATACAACCTTCGAAAATCTGCCGAAGGAGATTCAAAAGCTTCTGCTCTACGGTTCAGGTGAAACATCCGTGCGCTTCACCTATGATGATGGTGCGCGCACTTATGACATCAATAAGCCTTTTGAGGGTGTCATCCGCAATCTCGAGCGGCGCTATCGCGAGACCGAAAGCGAATGGTCGCGCGAGGAAATCGGCCGCTTCATGACCTCGACGCCGTGCTCGGCATGTCATGGCTATCGCCTCAAGCCCGAGGCGCTGGCAGTTAAGATCGATCATCAGCATATTGGCGAAGTCACCGAGCTCTCAGTGCGCAAGGCGCATGCGTGGTTTGAGACGCTGCCAGCGAAACTCGACAAAAAGCGCAACGAGATCGCCAAGCGCATCTTAAAGGAAATCCGCGAGCGGCTTTCCTTCTTGATCGATGTCGGGCTTGATTATCTCACGCTGGCGCGTGCGTCTGGCACGCTCTCTGGCGGCGAAAGCCAGCGTATCCGGCTCGCCTCTCAAATCGGTTCCGGCCTGACTGGCGTTCTCTATGTGCTCGACGAGCCCTCGATCGGCCTGCATCAACGCGACAATGCGCGGCTGCTCGAAACTTTGCGGCGGCTGCGCGATCTTGGCAATAGCGTCATCGTCGTGGAGCATGACGAAGATGCGATCCTCACCGCCGATCATGTTGTCGATGTCGGCCCCGGCGCTGGCATCCATGGCGGCGAGATCATCGCGCAAGGCACTGCTGCCGAAATTATGGCGAATAAAAAGTCCCTCACCGGGCAATATTTGTCCGGGGCAAAGGAAGTTGCCGTGCCCCGCATGCGGCGCAAGCCAGACGCTGCGCGCAAACTCAAAATCGTTGGCGCATCAGGCAATAATCTGAAAAATGTCACGACAGAGATTCCGCTTGGTCTTTTCACTTCGATTACCGGCGTCTCAGGCGGCGGAAAATCGACGCTCATCATCGACACCCTTTATAAGGATGTGGCCCGGCGGCTGAACGGCGCGCTCGAACATGCCGCCCCGCATGAGCGGATCGATGGGCTGGAACATCTGGACAAGGTGATCGACATCGATCAATCGCCGATCGGCCGGACACCGCGCTCAAATCCGGCAACCTACACAGGCGCGTTCACGCCGATCCGCGAATGGTTCGCAGGCCTGCCGGAAGCGAAAGCGCGCGGCTATCTGCCAGGGCGCTTTTCCTTCAATGTCAAAGGCGGCCGCTGCGAAGCCTGCCAGGGCGATGGCGTCATCAAGATCGAGATGCACTTTCTGCCCGATGTCTATGTCACTTGCGATGTCTGCAAAGGCAGGCGCTACGATCGTGAAACGCTGGAAGTGAAATATCGCGAGAAATCCATCGCCGACGTGCTCGACATGACCGTCGAAGAAGCTGGGACTTTGTTCAAAGCCGTACCCTCGATCCGCGAAAAGATGGAGACCCTCACCCGCGTTGGCCTTGGCTATATCAAAGTCGGGCAGCAGGCCAACACCCTGTCAGGCGGCGAAGCGCAGCGCGTCAAACTCGCCAAGGAATTGTCGCGCCGCTCGACCGGGCGCACGCTCTACATTCTGGACGAGCCGACGACCGGACTGCATTTCCACGATGTCGCGAAGCTCTTGGAAGTGCTGCATGAGCTTGTCGATCAAGGCAATAGCGTCGTCGTCATCGAGCATAATCTCGAAGTCATCAAGACGGCGGATTGGGTGATCGATCTTGGGCCCGAAGGCGGTGACGGCGGCGGCGAAATCGTCGCCGAGGGCACGCCGGAACAAATCGTCAAAGTAAAGAAAAGTTATACGGGCCAGTTTCTCGGCGAAGTACTCGCGCGCCGCCCGATCAAAAAGGGGAAGGCGGCGGCGGAATAATTCATTAATCTTTGACGGCGCGATTTCACGCGAATGTGATGAGTTCTACGTACGCAAAACTAAGGTCAAATTTTGTTCTTTTAAGCGCTGGTAAGATTTCCAGGCTAACTTGGCTGTGCCGTTCCTGGTAAGTTTCTACATTCTGCGAGTGAATCGATGAAGACCTTATTATTGCGTTTCGCGGCGGACCGTTCCGGCGCCACCGCCATTGAATACGGCCTTATCGCCGGCCTGATCGCCGTCGTGATTATTGCTGCTATTTCAACGGTTGGAACGAACTTGTCCAACAAGTTCACTGCGGTAGCTAACAATCTTTCGTAGCGCGCAGGAAACCATTCCAGAACCGCCGTGAATATGGGCTGAGATCAAAGACCGGCTCATATTCACAACCGCAAATGCCGTTTTCCACACGGCCTCCCCTTCGATACTGAGGGCGAAGACACCGCGGCAGCGGCCCTTTTCAAGGCGGCGTAGCCCATGCCCGCTTAAGCACTCATCAGCATCAAAAGATGCGCGGCACAGGATTTCGCTAAACCCTCGAGATCATATCCGCCTTCGAGAATCGACACGATCCGGCCTTTGGAATGTTTCACCGCGAGTTCCATCAGCTTCTCGGTGATCCAGGCAAAATCCACCGCTTCAAGATTGATATTGGCCAAGGGGTCGAGCCGATGCGCGTCGAAGCCAGCCGAAATCACAATCAGATCCGGCGCGAACGCATCGACCCGCGCCAAAATCCGCGATTCCATCGCGGCGCGAAAGGCTTCGCTGCCATCGCCTGAGCTCAAGGGCGCGTTGACGATTGTATTATGTTCGCCGGCTTCAATCAAAGCGCCCGTGCCTGGAAATAGAGGCATCTGATGCGTCGAGCAGTAAAGGACGCTTGGATCTGACCAGAAAATATCTTGCGTGCCATTGCCGTGATGCACATCGAAATCCACGATCGCGACACGTTCGGCACCATGCACAGCCTGCGCGTGCCGGGCCGCGATGGCGGCGGTGTTAAAGAAGCAGAAGCCCATGGGCGTCGCACGTTCCGCATGATGGCCGGGCGGACGCGTGGCGACAAAGGCATTGGACGCATTGCCGCGCATCACCTCATTGACCGCGGCCGAGGCCCCGCCAACCGCATGCATCAGCGTCGTCCATGTGGCTGGGCTCATGATCGTATCGCCATCGACGCGCACAAGGCCTTCTTTCGGCGCGGCGTTCTCGATCGCCCGAACATAGTCTTCGGGGTGGACGCGCAGCAGCGCGGCAGTGTCCGCGCCAGGCGCCAGGGCGCGATGAAGCCCTTGGAAACGTTCATGTTCCACCATTTGCTCAATGACGCGCAAACGGTCTGCCCGCTCGGGATGCCCCGAACCTGTGTCATGTTCCAATCCGGACGGGTGGCTCAGAAAAAGCGTGGTCAAGGCAGATTCGCTCGCTGACAGAGAAAGGGCGGGTGCTCCTTCCGGCGCCGCGCGGGCTGACCAGAAGGGAACGGCGCGGTTTATGACCGTATTGAGGGTTTCTGTCCAAATGAAAAACTGAGCCAGCGAGCAGCTTCGCAGGACAAAATCGCGGCGAAGCGGTCTTGGAGTGTGTTTCTTGCGCCACAGGGAGGCATCTTTTATCACTTGCGAAGCTGCCAGGTGCACAAGTTAATGGTCTGCAGATACAGCCTGCGTTAATCGAAGGAGAGAAATTTTTGGGGGATTCTTATGTTTCGTGCGCTTCTCGCAGTGGTGCCCGCCGCTCTTCTGGTCAGCGGTTGCATGTATACGCCCCTGCCCGATCCGGCTTTGTCATCGCGAGACGCTGAATTCCTCGCCGTCGTCCCGAAGTATGACATCGATTCCAACTTTAAGCGCTATTTGGTCGATGACCCGACTGGCCAGCCCCCCGGCACGATCATCGTCGATACAAGGGACAAATATCTTTATCTGGTTCAGCCTGGACACAAGGCCATTCGCTACGGCGTCGCGGTCGGCAATGAAGCTTCCGGCTGGACGGGTACAGCCGTTATCGGCCGTATGGCGGAGTGGCCGCATTGGATGCCGCCGGCCGACATGCTCGAACGCTGGCCGCATCTCAAGCCGACAGCTGATGCCGGCGGTCTCGAAGGCGGCCCAGATAATCCTCTCGGCTCGCGCGCGCTCTATCTCTATCAGGGTAATAAGGACACGCTCTACCGCATCCACGGGACGAACGAGCCGGACAAGATCGGCCAGAATGTCTCATCTGGCTGCATCCGCATGAGCGACATAGATGCGATCGACCTCTACAACCGGGTCAAGATCGGCACGAAAGTCATCGTGCAATGAAGATAATGGAGCAGCTGGGAGGCTTCGGCCTTCTGGCCTTGGTCCCGCGCGGTGTTCACGTTTCCCGCGAAATTAACATCGGCTGAACCAGGTTTTCACGCAGGCTTCACCAACGATCTACGATTGTGGCCTTGGGGGTCAGCAAACGTAGACATTGGAGGCGTTCATGAAAACCAGTTTGAAATTAGCACTGGCTGCGGGATTGACACTCGCAGGAGCTGGCTTCGCAGCTTCTTCCGCATCGGCTTTGCCAGCCAGCGGCCTCGACCCCGCGATTGCTACATCCGCGGATATTGCGCAAAATGTTGATAAGGTCTGGTGGTGCGGCCGCTGGGGCTGCCACCCAGGCTGGGGCTGGCGGCGGCCCTATTATGGCGGCTGGCGCGGTTACGGCTGGCATCGCTGGCACCGCTGGTGAGACCCGCGGCGGCTTCCCGCTCATTGATCAAACTTATACAAGTTTTGATGTAAGTGGTCCAAGTTGCCGGGAATGCCGTCCCGGATTGAACTGAAAATCTGAGTCCCGGCGCATGCCGCGCGCCGGGGCCTTTTTATGCCTCTGGTTCTATTGCGCTTGCCGCTGCTAACAAGTTGCACACGACTTGCACGAACCTCAATAACAACCTAGATGGGATCAATTTTACCGGGCGGCACTTGCACAGAGCCTCCGGCATTCAGCAAGCTATGCAAGGAGAAACCCATGGCTGAGGGGGTTTTTGTCGTCCTGTCGGATCCGGCGGCGAAAAAAGAAGAGGCTTATCATAATCACTACCCGGACTTTATCGCTGATATTATGAGCATTCCCGGTGTGAAAAAAGCGCATAGCTTCATGTTCGGCCCGCATCAGGTCGATGTGCGGCCGCTTCAACAGTTTTTTCTCATCTTCGAACTCGAAGATGTCGAGCCTGTCCGCAATGCGGTTGCCGAAAAATACGGTGTAAAGACCTCCAAGGAAAACTTGCGCTTTCCGGACGTGTTCGACGCCACGACGATCATGCCGACCTTTTTTGAATATGCCTCGCCCGTCATCCCTGCTGCCAATGCCCCGGATACGCCGATCGAACAGCAAGAGATTGTCATCTCCTTGCTGAGCGTAACGCTCGATAAGCAGGCGACTTTCGTCGAAGACTATTTGAACGAGCGCCTGCCGACCATGATCGAAATCCCGCACCAGATTTCGGGGCAGGTTTTCGCCTTGAGCAAATTCCAAATCCAGAACGCAATCTATCCGTTCATCGCGCTCTATAGAAACAATGACGGTAAGGCTGTCGTGTCGGCATGGCCGAAGCCCAATACCAATTGGCGTTCGATCGCCGCGGCGCGGGCGACAGACCCGACAATCCGCCAAGACGGCCGCTTATACGGCATGAAGACGCGCGACTTCATGTTCGTGCCTTATGTGAAGCCCGAGCCGCCGCCGCCACCGCCGCCGAAACCCGCACCGGCCGCGAAGCCCGCGGAAACGAAAGAAGCTTAAGACAAGCACAGGGATGGCCGGCTGAAATCGGCCATCCCTGCCGCAATCCTATAGTGATCCGTCAATTGAGGGGACGCCGTGGCAAGTTTTTGGATTTCCTTCATGGATCCGGAACGTCCGGTCGGCCAAAAGTCCACAGGCGTTGTGATCGTCGAGGCTGACACAGAGGAAGGCGCGCTTGCTTGCGTCTCTCGACAGAGCCTTCATCCCGGTGGTGAAGCCACGACCATTGAGGACATTACCCATCGTTCGCCGCCGCCAGAATGGTTCAACCGTATTCTGTCGAGCAAAGATGCGCGTGATGTTACCCGTCTCATGTGCATCGCCTCGCAAGACCGCTACGACGACGAGGATGATTGAGGCACGATAGCTATTTATGAAGGGCACAGATCGGGGATGAAGATATGAGCCAGAACGCAGGAACTCTTACGACCGTCCTTCAAACTGGCGGCCGTGAAGTGCGTATCTCCGTGATGGACAAAGGCTTCGTTTGCGAAATCGACGTTAACCTGCCCAAATATGAGCTGCTTGAAATCAATCGCGAGGCCTGGGTGCTGTGCCGGCCTAAACAGCTTGATGATCCGCTCGCGCTCGTGCGCCGCCACGAAGCCGCGCGCCTGCTGACGGCGGAAGAACAGCGCTATTGGAAGATGTGGCGGACACTGCAGTTATAATCTCGAAATTCAACACCGCTGTCATCGGCAGCGGCCCTGCCGGACTCATGGCCGCGGAAACCATCGCGCGCGCGGGTGTGCCGGTGACGGTTTTCGAGCGGATGCCCAGCTTCAGCCGCAAATTTTTGATGGCCGGACGCGGCGGTTTAAACATCACGCATTCTGAAGCCTTCGAGCGTTTTCCCGCGCGCTATGGCGCCGCGGCGGAGCGTATGGCACCTATCCTTTCCGCTTTTCCGCCAAACGCGGTGATCGAATGGTGCGAAGGGCTTGGACAGCCAACCTTCGTTGGCAGCAGCGGCCGCGTTTTCCCCAAAGCAATGAAAGCAAGCCCCTTACTGCGCGCCTGGCTCAGGCGTTTAGACGGGATGGGTGTGCGCCTTATCACCCGCGCGCAATGGACCGGCTGGAACGCCAAAACGCTCGCCTTCGCGGATGGCTCCAGTCACAGCGCCGATGCGGCCGTGCTGGCTTTGGGCGGTGCCTCATGGCCCCGGCTCGGCACGGATGGAACTTGGACCGCGCTTTTGCCGGAGGTGGCAATCGCGCCGCTGCGGCCGGCGAATTGCGGCTTCATGGCCGGCTGGTCTGAGGTCTTCAGGGCGCGCCACGCCGGCTCGCCCTTAAAACGCATCATGCTTTCCTTTGAAAATGTAACTGTTCAAGGCGAGGCCATGATCTCCGCCAAGGGCATCGAGGGCGGCGCGGTCTATGCTTTGGCCGCGCCGCTGCGCGAGGCAATCTCCCGCGATGGCTTTGCGTTATTGAACATCGACCTCTGTCCAGATTTGAGCCTTGAGACGCTCGAAAAACGGCTCGGCATATCGCGCGGCAGCGCCTCTTTGTCGAATTTTCTGCGCAAACGCGCAGGACTATCACCTGTCGCGATTGGCCTCGTGCAAGAAGCGCTGCATAGCGGCGCGGCACAACCGCTGCCAAGCTTGCTTAAGGCTTTGCCTTTGAGGCTCAGCGCGCCTTTCGAATTAGCGCACGCGATTTCCACGGCCGGCGGCATTTCCTTTCACGAACTTGATGAATGTCTGATGCTGCGGCGCATGCCAGGCGTGTTCGCAGCCGGTGAAATGCTGGACTGGGAAGCACCGACTGGCGGCTATCTCTTGCAAGGCTCTTTAGCGACCGGCGCCGCCGCGGGGCGAGGCGTCTTAAACTGGCTGTCGCAGACGCAAAATCAGGGAGCTAAGTCTTAAACGATATGGCCTGCGCCGGCGCTTAACCAAGCTTTCGCTTTTAGCCTCACGCCGCCTAGAAGGCGGGGCCGCATCGGCTTATTAAGATTTTATTAAAATCTCATAGGCCGATCGTTGATGCGTGGTTCAGGAATATTGGTTTTTGCGCGGGCTCCGGCTGCATGCGTTTGCGGCCTCATGATTTTGGCTAGCGGCAATGCCTATGCACAGGGCTGGTCCTATTTCGGCTATGCCCCCCAAACGCAGCCCTCATTCATCTACAATCCTAATCCAGCGGGCTTGTATAGGCTCTACTTCAATTATCACCACGTGCGAAAAGCTCATAGTCGATATAAAGCCAAAGCCCCGCGACCGCTCCCCCTTCAGGAAGCCGAAAAGCCCGGCCCTTATGACCCGCCGGCCGCTGGCGCTGGCCCCATGGGGCTCTTCGTCAATGATCCGACTCTTCGCAGAGGCGATATCGTTGTGACGAGCATTGGTGTGCGCGTATTCGAAGGTTCGCGCGGCGACGCACATGCGGCGCGGGATTTCATCGCACTATCAAACGCGCATTTTTCGAACTTAAAACATTTCGTCGAACTCACTCAGATCGAACAATCCAACCGTAAATATGCAAGCCGTTTCGAAGTCGCCGAAGTGACAGTAAATGCGAATGATGGAAATGCTGTTGAGGCCAAGCCGAAGAATGGCTTCGTTGTGTTACAGGTCCATCGCCGCTAAGCCGCGCCTGTAAGCCGCCAGTGTATCGACACGCGTGTATGACTTCGCTCCGGGTTTATATAGTATCAGAATTAGTGGCAAAATGCCTGGCTTCCAAGTAACGCTTTTAGAGCGAGATGAGGAAAGCTCAGGCTCTCACTTATTGAGCTCCTCAGCCATCGTCAGGTGATCTTGCAGCGTGGGCAAAGTCTTTGACGCCCAGGCCTTCAAGTCGGCATTGTCACCGCCTTTCGCATAGCGCTCGAAGAGAGAGACAGCGTCCTTATGTCCGGACTCCTGATCGCTGCGATATGTCTTATCAAAGTCCGTACCACTCAAACTTTTGAGCTTATCAAGCATCGACTCGTGCGAGCTATCCAAGCCCGCCGGGATTTCTGCCTGAACCTTGCCGCTTGAGACTAAGGATTTGAGCTCGCCTGTCGTCTTCATATGGTCCTGGATCATGCGCTGCGCGAAAGTTTTTGTCGGGCCATCATCAGCCTTTTGCGTCGCGAGCTCACTTGATTGCACTTCAAACATATCGCTGATCGCAGCTTCCTTCACGAAGTCCTGCGTGGAAGGAGCGATACCCAGAACCGCATTCACTCCCGTCTTTTCTCCGGCTGATTGAGCGAGAACAGGATTCGCGGCCGCCATCAACACCGCTGTAAGAATGAAAACCTTCATGAAAGTTCTCCTGCGATTTGCGCCTGTAATTTCGCGCCGGCATTAAGGTTCCGAAGTAGCATAAGCTTTTGGACACACAGCATATGCCATTGGAGGCGGTTAAATATCCGTCCTGAAAGCTTTGCAAAAAAAAATCCGCCGGGCGGGAAACTAAAATCTATTGTCTCGTTATACCTGTCAGTCCAATCATCTGAGCAGGATACAAATGTTTCTACATCGCAAAGAACTCATTCAACCCGTCAACGTAGGCACACCGAACGCTGCTTTTGGCATGCTTCTCCTTGAGCAATTCGGTGGAGCAACTGGGGAGCTTACCGCCGCGCTTCAATATTGGGTGCAGTCCTTTCATGTCGAGGATGCTGCTATCCGGGATATGCTTCAGGATATCGCTATAGAAGAGTTTAGCCACCTCGAAATGGTGGGCAAGCTCATCGCCCAGCACACCAGTAAACTCGACCAAACCGAAGTTTACGATGCTCCGTTATTTAAGATCAAAGGCGGCGGCCCTCATTTCCTCGATAGCCAGGGCAGCTGCTGGACCGCTGCCTATATTCAAGAAGGCGGAAATGTCGTGCGCGATCTTCGCGCCAATATCTCCTCGGAAGCGGGTGCCCGTCAGACGTATGAAGCTCTTATGAACGCCTGTGACGATGATGGTACAAAGAAAACTCTCCATCATTTGCTCACACGGGAAATTACCCACGCCAACATGTTTATGAGTGCGCTCGCCGCCATGGGTAAATTGAGTGATCCTATGTTTGGTAATGTTCCGCCGGATGGAACCGTCAAGCTAGTTTTCAACCTGTCGCAAGGTGAGGACGCACGCGGTCCATGGAATGAAGCGCCAGAATTCGACTATGTGCCTGACCCGCAGCCGCAAGGCGGATTCCCGCCCGCGCCAATCAATCCGGATGATGAGTTTCACGGTTCCGAAAAGAAGAATTTGATTGGCAAGGTCAAGGACCTCGTATCCTAAACCGCAAGGATAACAGTGATGGCAAAATCACCTAAAGGCATGCACGAACTTTTTCATGAAACACTGAAGGACATTTACTTCGCAGAAAAACACATTCTACGGGCGCTTCCAAAGATGGCCAAAAGTGCGCAATCTGACAAATTACGAGAGGCATTTTTGACGCACAGAGATGAAACCGAAGGACAAGTCGAACGGTTGGACCAGATTTTCGAGCTTATTGCAAAGCCCGCACGCGGCAAAAGCTGCGAAGCTATCTTAGGGCTGCTGGAAGAGGGCAAAGAAGTAATGGAGGATTTTGCGGGCGATCCTGCTCTCGACCCAGCTCTTTTATCCGCGGCCCAAGCTGTCGAACATTATGAGATCAGCCGTTATGGCACACTTAAAAACTGGGCCAACCAGCTTGGTATTAAAGAAGCTGTACCGCTGCTTGACGCCACTTTGCAGGAAGAAAAAAACGCGGATTCACTGCTGACCAAGATAGCACTCGCCAAAATAAATCTTAAAGCTGCCTAGCAGATCTATCAACGTACGTGACCGTGATCACCGAAGGTGTGCCTGCCTAAGCGCGAAGCACACCTTTTCGTTCTCAATGTCCGGGCGTTAAGTGACATCATTGACATCTTCTGAACCCATAAGCTTTTTAGCAATGACGGCACTTTCAGGTAACGGATGGTCATCTTGATCGATGGCTACGATGCAAGTTTTGAAATAGAAACACTATGAATCTCGCAATCAGTGTCAAAGTTTCTTCGCTTTCAGTGCTCCCCTTAGCGCATAGAGCCGAGAGCTTTTAAACTTTTGAGGAGCAGCGTGAACTAAAACGCCTCTTAGGCATTATGAGGAACATCCATCAATCCAACTTCAAGCGGTAAAACATAATGGATATTAGAGCCGATAAGCCGTGGCACATCATCTACAAGGACGAAAACGGCAGCGTGCAACGCAGCATGAATTTCTCATCGCGCGAAGGGGTACTTGCCAAAGCGCACTACCTAAGCCTGAGCGCCTGCGAAATTATTCAAATCCTAGATGAAGATGCACGAATTATCGAAATTGACGAGATAGATAGCTGGCGAAAACGCAATCTCGATATTTGGCTTATCCCAAAAACCACGCGGAGGGAGATTAAACTCCGCACCTCGCGAGCTTAAGATTTCCATTTTTGCAGGCTAACGAATGTATTCCGTTTGAACAGAACCCTTCGCATAGCGTTTCCTTATGTCACTGTGAAGCGGATATGTTTGCGGGATCGGACCCATAGCTGACCTTATGCGCGATCCCGGTCAAGTTCGTATTGGAATATTACTTGTTAGAGATTGTCGCCGTCTTCGCAGAGCGCATGCTGCTCGTTATGCTGTTTCTGCCCTTCAGCGCGTTAGATAAAATTGTGAACTTTGAGGCTGCGATCGCACAGGCCGCTCAAATCATTTCATACCGCTGGCTTGCAATGTTTTTAATCCTTTCGGGTTTAGCGATCGAAGCCGTTATGTCACTTTGTATATTGACTGGCATCTGCGATCGGCTGGCAGCATTGATCTTGGCTGGATATTGCATTGTCACCGCGGTGCTGTGGAAACGATTTTGGATTCAGTCAGACTTCCGCCTGAAAGGAAAGAGCTCCGGCCGGGACATGTTCTGGGATTTTCTCAAAAATATCGCTCTTGCCGGAGGCTTTCTCATCCTTGCAATCGGAACCACTCCTTCGAGTGTAGATCATTTTTTCAACAAGCCTCTAGACTCATCAAATCCCTACACTAGGTAAATTGAGTGCGTGGATAAGCGCCCGCCTTTCGTGAAGTGTCAGTGATATGCCCCCGGTCCTTACGATGATTCAATTCGACATGCCCGCGCTGCAAGCACCTTGGATGTTTCGGTGACGCATATGGACGGATTCGATATTCGCGATCAGCGATTTTCTCATTACATCCTCGCAAACGCGGCTCTGGAAGAGCTTAGCACTGGCTATCGCTGGATCGAGGGCCTGGTATGGATGGGAGACGCGGGATGTCTTTTGTTTCAAGACTTGCCGCGAGATCGTACAATGCGCTGGATAGAAGGCGCAGGCGCCTCCGTTTACCGCGCACCGTCTGGCTACGGTAATGGCCAAACGCGCGACCGTCAGGGCCGGTTGATCTCTTGCTCGCATCGCGAGCGCTGTCTTTTTCGCACCGAGCTTGACGGTCATGTCACGCGCCTGATCGACCGTCATGATAATAAACGGCTCAACGCGCCAAACGACGTGACGGCCAGGTCCGATGGAACGATCTGGTTCACCGATCCGCTTTATGGAATCCAAACCGACTACGAAGGTGGCCGCCAGGAGCCGGAGCAGCCGCCAGCCGTCTATCGTTTTGATCCCGAAAGCGGTGACATCTCGGTGGCTGCGAGCGATTTCGATGGCCCTAACGGTCTAGCATTTTCACCAGATGAAAGCCGCCTTTATATAACCGAGACTGGTGATCAAACAAAAGACAATCCGAAGCAATATATCCGCGTTTTCGATGTCACAGCTGAGGGACATCTCAAGGGCGGTGAAATCTTTCATAAAATCGATCCCGGCTATGCAGATGGAATCTGTGTCGATGAAGATGGAAACCTCTGGTCAAGCGCGGCTGACGGGGTCCACTGCATCAATCCATACGGAGGATTATTAGGAAAAATCTTCGTTCCCTATCGTGTTTCGAATCTGACTTTTGGCGGCGAGTTCAAAAATAGGTTGTTCATCGGCGGATCGCATACACTTTATGCAATCTTTCTTAACCGGCGTGGAGCCGGCTGGCCATGAGTAAAGCTTGCCCCATAATGAATCGTCTCGCCGCATTTGGGTTGACGGCTTCAAATGCCGGTCAACTAGCCCGCTTCTACGTAGAGGCTTTTGGTGCGCACCTGATCGCTATGGAGCATCTATCCGATGCCTCATTCATGAGGCTGATGGGCGACAATAGCGCAGCTACGCAAGTGACACTTAGTCTCGGCGGTTCGATCATTGAACTGCTCGCCTTCGATCAGCCAGGTAAACCCTATCCGAAACGCGCATCCGCGTCGGACCCCATCTTCCAGCATTTTGCGATTGTCGTCACAGACATGGATGGCGCCTATCAAAGACTCCTCGATACTCCTGGATGGACACCCATTTCCCAATGTGGACCCGAACGCTTGCCAGCGTCATCTGGCGGGGTCACAGCTTTCAAATTTCGCGACCCGGATGGCCATCCTTTGGAACTTCTCGCTTTTCCTGACACGTCAAAGACAGCCTGGAAGAGTGCGGGCTCCGGCCTCTTTCTTGGCATCGACCATTCGGCCATTACCGTTTCGGATTGCCAGCGTAGCATCGCCTTCTATCACGACCTCGGATTTCGAATGCTGTATCACACACTCAATCGGGGGCCCAGGCAACAGCGGTTGGATGGACTCGAAGCCACGCAAGTGGAAGTCACAGCTCTCGCGGTATCGGAGCAGCCGCCCCACCTTGAGCTGCTCCACTATCCATCTTCTCGGCCAGGCAAGGCTATCTCGCGGAGCAATGATGTCGCAGCGACCCGCCTTATATTCGAGGCCAGCAACCTCTTTTCGGATGAAGGTCGTGCGATAGAGCAGAAATCCATCATGGATCCTGACGGGCACCATTTGATTCTAACGACACCTACGGCCTTCAAAAGGCTTTACGGTGCGCCCGCGAAGGCCAATTCAAATGTCTTGGTTCAATTGGAGTGACGCCAATATGGATTCGTCTGACGGTTCAGCATCTGTCTCTACCGCGCCAGCGGTTCATGCCGTCAAGCTATTGGCAGGACAGAAAGCGCTTGTCACCGGAGCAAATTCCGGGATTGGGCAAGGTGTTGCGATTGCCTTGGGCGAAGCTGGCGCTGATGTCATCGTGAATTATGTCGCCGGTGACGAAGCTGCGAATGATGTCGTCACAGAAATCCGGAAGTCAGGTGTCAAGGCTCAAGCCTACCAAGCCGATGTTTCCTCCGAAGAGGAAGTCGCGCGTATGTTCAAACATATGGTCCAGGAATTTGGTACTATCGATATTCTGGTCGCAAATGCAGGCTTGCAACGTGATCAAGCCTTTCATGCAATGACCCTTGAGCAATGGAATAAGGTCCTCAGCGTAAATTTAACTGGTCAGTTTCTTTGTGCGCGCGAAGCCATTCGTGAATTTATACACCGTGGTGTCATCCCTTCAGTATCATGCGCGGCGGGAAAGATCATTTGCATGAGTTCGGTTCACCAGCAAATCCCCTGGGCCGGCCACGCCAATTATGCGACCTCAAAAGGCGGCATCAAATTGATGATGGAAAGCCTAGCCCAGGAGGTCGCACCTCATCATATCCGCGTCAATGCCATCGCTCCAGGTGCGATCCGGACGCCGATCAATACAGCTGCCTGGCAGACGCCTGAAGCCTATGCGCAACTCATGACACTCATACCATATGGGCGGATTGGCGAGCCTGAAGACATAGCCCGCGCCGCCGTATGGCTTGCGTCCGATCATTCGGATTATGTCGTCGGCACGACTCTCTTCGTGGACGGTGGTATGACGCTTTATCCGGGCTTTGCAACCGGCGGCTGAAAACGCCGCGAGAGATGACAATGTCAAACCATTATGATGTCATCGTGATCGGTAGCGGCCCTGGCGGTGCATCGCTGGCGCAAAAGCTTGCACCGGCAGGCAAGAAAATACTATTGCTCGAACGCGGTGATTATCTGCCTCGCACGCGTGCCAATTGGGACGCGCAATCAGTCTTTGTCGATGCTGCCTACCAAGCCTCGGAGACTTGGTACAGCCGTGATGGCCGTGGCTTTCATCCAGGTTTGCACTACTATGTCGGCGGCAATTCCAAAGTTTATGGAGCCGCATTGCTGCGTCTCCGTGAACAAGACTTTGAGGAGATCCAACACGAAGACGGTATTTCACCGGCCTGGCCATTGAAGTATGAAACATTTGAGCCCTATTATGCCGAGGCCGAACAACTCTTTCATGTGCATGGACAGCGGGGCGAAGATCCGACAGAGCCGCCCGCGAGCGGTCCATTTCCTTATCCAGCAGTCTCACACGAACCGCGAATTGAAGCGCTCAATCAAAATCTGAAGAAAAATGGGTTGCATCCTTTCCATCTGCCCTTGGGTATTCTACTTGATGAAAAAGACGGCAAGCCTACACCTTCCAGCACCTGTATCAAATGCGATACATTCGACGGCTTTCCTTGCCTGCTGAACGGGAAGGCCGATGCACAGGTGATATGCGTCGATCCTGCACTGGCGGCGTATCCTAACCTCACGCTCCTGACGAATGCCTATGTTTCAAAATTGGAAACAGATGCGACTGGCCGCACGGTCACCAGCGTCGTCGTGACAAGGCACGGAGGAGAAGAGCGTTATACTGCAAACATTATCGTTGTGGCCTGCGGGGCATTATCATCCGCCCTGCTGTTGATGCGATCGGCAAATGATATACATCCAAACGGTCTCGCCAATGGATCCGATCAAGTCGGACGAAACTATATGCGCCATAATCAATCCATCCTGATGGCGTTGATGCGCGAACCGAATGAAACGGTGTTCCAAAAAACGCTCGCGATCAGCGATTATTATTTTAAATCCGACGATTGGGATTATCCGCTCGGTCTCATTCAAATGTGCGCGACTTCGCATGGCGCTCAGATCAGAGGCGAGGTTTTGCCTGGCTGGCTTGAATGGCTGCCCAAGATGCCCTTCGAACAAATGGCCCGGCACTCGATGGATTTCTGGCTTTCAAGCGAAGATCTTCCGCGTCCGGAAAATCGGATCTTTTATGATCAGGGGCGTGTTGTGCTCGATATAACGGAAGGCAATATGGAAGCCCCCCGCAGGCTCAAGAAAAAGCTCGAACAGCTGCTGAACCGCGTCGGCGCGCATCCTATGCTGCTGGAACGCAGCCTTTATCTCGGCAAAGATGTACCGATCGGCGGCACGGCACATCAAGCTGGGACAGCCCGCTTCGGCACCGACCCTAAGTCCTCAGTCCTTGATCTCGATTGCAAGGCCCATGAACTCGACAACCTATATGTCGCCGATGCAAGCTTCTTTCCATCAATCGGGGCTGTCAATCCAACTCTGACCATCATCGCTAATGCGCTCCGCGTGGCAGATAAGATCAAACAGCGGCTCGGAGCATAGACTCATGGCAAGCCTCATCGAGGATTATGGTGTCATCGGTAATTGTGAGACTCTCGCATTGGTCGGCCGTGATGGATCAATCGACTGGCTCGGCCTGCCGCGCTTTGACAGCGCCACATGTTTTTCGAGCTTACTTGGCGATACCCAACATGGAAGATGGCTGATTGCTCCTGTCGAAGAGATTATCCGCGCGACGCGCCATTATCGCGGCGACACCATGATTCTCGAAACCGTTTTCGAAACCGCTAGAGGCGCCTTCAGCGTGATTGACTTCATGGTGCGACGCGATGGCGTGTCAGACTTGGTAAGGCTGGTCAAAGGTATACGCGGCACGGTGTCCGCGCGCTTCGAACTTGTCGTGCGTTTTGAATATGGCTCGGTGGTGCCTTGGGTAACCCGCCGCGACGATGGACGGATGCAATTCACAGCCGGTCCCGACCGGCTCTTGCTCGATGCTGAGGTTCCCCTGCGTGGCGAGGATATGAAAACCGTCGGCGAATTCGAAGTGACATCCTCCGATGAATTCGGATTTGTACTGAGTTGGACGCCTTCATTCCGAGCCGCGCCAGCACCCTTCAAGGCCAAGGATGCTTTGGCCGAGACCGAGACTTTCTGGACGGATTGGGCCGCTAAATTCCAACCCGCCGGGGAGTGGTCGGGCGCGGTGCTGCGCTCGCTCCTCACCTTGAAAGCCCTGTCTCATTGGGAGACTGGCGGCATTGTCGCCGCGGGCACGACCTCTCTGCCAGAAAAGCTCAACGGCCCGCGCAATTGGGATTACCGGTTCTGCTGGCTTCGCGACGCAACCTTCAGTTTATATGCGCTCATTGGCGCAGGCTACCTTACCGAAGCCAGTGCATGGCGGCAGTGGCTGTTGCGCGCTGTCGCAGGCAGCCCGGATGATATACAGATCATGTATGGTGTAGGCGGCGAACGGCGGCTGACTGAATTCGAAGTGCCATGGCTCACCGGCTATGAAGGATCGCTGCCAGTTCGCGTCGGCAATGCGGCGGCAAACCAGATCCAGCTCGACGTTTATGGCGAGATCTTTGGTGTTCTATATGCCGGGCGCAGGGCGGGACTTCCTGAAGATCCTGCGACCGCTGGTCTCGCAACAGCGCTGCTGGAACATCTCGAAAAAATCTGGGATCAGCCAGACGATGGGATCTGGGAGGTGCGCGGAGGACGCAAACATTTCACCCATTCAAAAGTCATGGCATGGGTCGCCTTCGACAGAGCCGTGCGAACCGCTGAGGAATTCGGACTGGAAGGTCCTGTTGATCATTGGCGGAGCATTCGCGATGAGATCCACAAGCAAGTTTGCGACCATGGTTTCGATGCTGCCCAAAACACCTTCGTCCAATCCTATGGCGCCACAGAACTTGATGCGAGCCTATTGTTAATCCCCATCGTCGGCTTTCTACCGCCCTCCGACTCCCGCGTGCACGGCACATTAGCGGCGATCGAGCGCAATCTCATCGCGGATGGCCTTGTGCTGCGGTATCATACGGCGAGCGGTGCTGATGGATTGCCGCCAGGCGAAGGTGCTTTCCTTGCTTGCAGCTTTTGGCTCGCCGATAATTACATCTTGCAAGGCCGCTATGACGAGGCCGTGGATTTATTCAACCGGCTGCTGCTATTACGAAACGATCTTGGCCTGCTCTCGGAAGAATATGATGCCAATGAGGGGCGGCAGCTCGGTAATTTTCCGCAAGCCTTCTCGCATCTCGCACTCGTGAACACGGCTCTCAATCTAACCAGGGCTCGCGAGTCCATTCATCAACAAGAGAGCGGCGCAGCGGCGGAGTGATTTTTCAGGATACCGGTCAGTTACAATCGTTGCGGCCAGTCGCGATACAATCTTCGCGCTGAATGACGCTATGTAAGTATGGGAAGAGCCATACTCCAGCACCGATGACGAGGACAAGGCCGAGAAGGACAAGCAGGGGCACGAAGTCAGGACCTTGCTTTGGCTCGGACACGCTTATCTCCTCCTGGCTCATCATTTCCAGCTAGCGATTTTACCTCAAAACCATGATGCTGAGGAGGTCCGAAGCACCGTCTCGAATACCAGGGATTTGGCAAAGGTTCGTCATGAGCGGCGCATCCATCTACATTCTGCGATGCTGCGACGGCACATATTATACCGGCATCACAAAGCGCTCTATCGAGGAGCGGGTCAGCGAACATGCGCAAGGTCTTGTTGATAGCTATACGTCGCGGCGCTTACCTGTCGAACTCATCTTTTCTGAAGCTTACGAGCGTGTCGATGAAGCCGTCGCCGCCGAGCGGCGTATCAAAGGCTGGTCGCGCGCCAAGAAAGAAGCCTATATGCGGGGTGATTTTGAAAGCCTATCGGCATTAGCTCGGCGAAAGGCGAGAAAACCCTCATCCTGAGGAGCACGCGCAGCGTGCGTCTCGAAGGACGAGGGTTTTGGATAGGAGCTTTAACGATCCCTCGCCCTTCGAGACGCGCTTTTACAAAGCGCTCCTCAGGGTGAGGGGAGTTGTGCTTTGCAACCACTATAAATAAGGGCAGGGCCACCGCCGCTCCCCTCAACTACACCCCGTGGTCGCCCCGCACGTATCGCATTTGAGGCACGTGCCGTTTCTTACGAGCGTGAAGTTGTTGCACTCGGGGCAAGCTTCGCCTGTATAGCCCTTCATCCGTGCTTCCGAGCGGCGGTTAGCAACATCGGTGCGCTCAGATGAAGCCGGGCTCCAGTCGAGCGCGCCAAGTTCGGCTTCGACCTCATGTTCGAGATCAGCCTTCAAGGCTGTCGCCGCGCCGCCAGCGGCAGCTTTGCGTGCGCCGCCCTGCAACAGCATCAGCTTGTCGCGCACGAAACCGCTGGAGACGAGTTTGCCCGCGCCAGCCGGTGCGCCGGACGGCGAACCGCCCTGCTGCTTGCCCTGCTCTTCGCCCTTGCCCAGCACATCATGGCCGATTTCGCCCGGATCGATGTGAGCCAGATCGTTGCGGCCGAGATAAGAGATCGCCAGCTCGCGGAAGACATAGTCGAGGATCGAGGTCGCGTTCTTGATCGCCTCATTGCCCTGCACGAGGCCCGCGGGCTCGAAGCGGGTGAAGGTAAAGGCATCGACATATTCTTCAAGCGGCACGCCATATTGCAGGCCGACCGAAATCGCGATGGCGAAATTATTCATCAGCGAGCGGAAGGCCGCGCCCTCTTTGTGCATATCGACAAAGATTTCGCCGATCCGCCCATCCGTATATTCACCAGTCCGCAGATAGACTTTATGGCCACCGACGACCGCCTTTTGCGTATAGCCTTTGCGGCGGTCTGGCAGGCGCTCGCGCTCACGCGTGCGCTCGATCCGCTCCACAATCCGTTCGACAATTTTTTCCGCGACAACAGAGGCACGCGCAGGCGCATTGGCGGTGAGCAAAGTCTCGACGACTTCCTCGGCTTCGTCCTCTTCC
>Ga0116230_10000326_pt1 | contig 41059 bp, 31 predicted proteins | sample S1TSphfallax_3_FD_88678 | JGI IMG/M metagenome (GOLD analysis project Ga0116230, IMG submission 88678) | Host-associated microbial communities from peat moss isolated from Minnesota, USA - S1T2_Fd - Sphagnum fallax MG | ecosystem: Host-associated > Plants > Peat moss > Unclassified | place... | reverse complement strand
GAGAATTTCCGCGAGCTGCGGGAGGAGTTGCGCGGCAAGGGGCACGTTTTCCAGACGGAGACCGATACCGAAGTCATCGCGCATCTTTTGACCGATGCGATGCAAAATGGCCTGAAGGCCGCCGATGCCGTCGCCGCCAGCCTGCCGCGCTTGAAAGGCGCCTTCGCGCTGGCGCTGATCTTCAATGGCGAAGAAGATCTTTTAATCGGTGCCCGGCAAGGCGCGCCGCTGGCGGTTGGCTATGGCGATGGCGAAATGTATCTGGGCTCGGACGCGCTCGCACTGGCGCCTTTCACCGATACGCTGACCTATCTGGAAGATGGCGATTTCGTCAACCTGACCCGCCATTCGGCGGAGTTCCGCGATGCCGCCGGTCTTCCCGCTGAGCGCCGCAAAATCAAGACGCTGGCTTCGGCCTATACGGTCGATAAAGGCAATTACCGCCACTTCATGGCGAAGGAAATTCACGAACAGCCGGAAGTCGTGGCCCGCACGCTGGCGCATTATCTCGATATGTCGGCTGGCCGCGTCGCGCTGCCGTTCGATTTGCCAGCCGATGCGAAGAAGCTCACGCGGCTGACGATCGCCGGCTGCGGCACAGCTTATTTCGCAGCGCTCACCGCCAAATATTGGTTCGAGCGTTTCGCGCGTCTCGCCGTCGATGTCGAAATCGGGTCGGAGTTTCGCTATCGCGATGTGCCGCTCGAAGAGGGCGGCTTGACGATCCTCGTCTCGCAATCGGGCGAGACGGCCGATACGCTCGCCTCATTGCGCTATGCGAAATCATGCGCGCAAAAAACCATCGCCGTCGTCAATGTGCCGAGTTCGTCCATGGCACGCGAGGCCGATGTCGCGGCGGCGACACTGGCTGGTCCCGAAATCGGCGTGGCTTCGACCAAAGCCTTCACCTGCCAGCTCGCGGTGCTGGCGTCTCTGGCGCTTGCCTTTGGCCATGCGCGCGGCACGCTCGATGAGGCGAATGAAGCACGGCTCGTATCGGAATTGATGGCGCTTCCCGGCCTGATGGCCGAAGCGCTGAAACATGAGAGCCTCGTTGAAAAGCTCGCGCATGATCTCTCGAAAGTCCGCGATATTCTCTATCTCGGACGCGGCACATCTTATCCGCTGGCGCTCGAAGGTGCTTTGAAGCTCAAGGAACTTTCTTATGTCCATGCGGAAGGCTACGCGGCGGGCGAATTGAAACATGGGCCGATCGCTCTGATCGACGAAGACATGCCGGTGATCATCCTGGCGCCGACCGATGCCGTGCTCGACAAGACGATTTCCAATATGCAGGAGGTCGCGGCGCGCGGCGGGCGGCTGATCTTGATCTGCGATCCGCGTCAGGCGCAGGATTTTGCCAGAGAGGCGGAGGCGGTGATCGTGATGCCGCAAATGCCGCCGGATTTCGCCGCGCTGGTCTATGCGATCCCTGTGCAACTCATTGCCTATCATACGGCTGTGCATCTGGGCAAAGATGCCGACCAGCCGCGCAATTTGGCCAAGAGCGTGACGGTGGAGTAAGCCGCCGTGCCGTCATTGTTGTGGCGCTTTTTGCGTGCGCGAGGCTGCGAAACATATAAAGTCGTGCGTATCGCCCTCGTCCTTCGAGACGCGCTTCGCGCTCCTCAGGATGAGGGCTCGTTGAAGGCCAAAGCTGCTTCGATCCCTCACCCTTAGGAGGCGGCTTAAGGCGTTGCGTAGCGGCGCAGTCGCAAGCAACAGCCATGGCCGCCGTCTCGAAGGGCGAGGGTTCCATCACCAGCCTTTTGTGGCGTGCTCAAAACAGATCATGGTTTGAACTTTTATGGCTTCGCTCAAAACGCACTGGCGGCGGCTCACCGCGAAATCCTGGACCTTGTCGCGCTGGTATTACCGGCATCATAAGATCGAGCTGACGGGCCGCGCCTCCGACGCATTCTGGTATTTCGCCTATGGCTCCAACATGCACGAGAGCGCCTTTATCGAGCGGCGCGGTATGCGGCCAACAGAGCGGCGCGCCGGTCGTGTCAAAGGCTACAGGCTTCGTTTCAATCTCGATGGACGGCCCAAGGGAAAAGCCGCGCCTGCCAATATCAGCCCCGATCCCGATGCCGAAGTGTGGGGCGTGCTTTATCGCATCACAGGCCATGAGATGCTGCGCCTCAACCTGTCGGAAGGCGTGCCGGGCAAACGCTACAAGCCAGTGTGGCTCAATGCGGAAGACATAAATGGCGAACCCTTCATCGCCTTTACTTATGTGGCTCAGGGCAACGAAACCGATGGCCGGCCTTCGTTGCGCTACATCACGCTTCTACGCGAAGGCGCCGCGGCGCATGGCTTGCCGGAGGCGTGGTTGCAGCATTTGCAGAGCGTTGAGCCAGCGGAGTGATTGTTTCTGAGTGGCGCATAAATCAAGAATTTCGCACCGGGCGATGACCCTCGAAGATTCAACGTATTTCATGTTGCAAAAATCCGGTGCGAAAGTTTGATCGCCGGCCAGCGTCATGCGCCGCTTCGCCTGCGCATCCAGGCATAGAACTTAAATGAGAGCGCGGCGCCTGGATGCCCGGCTCATAGGCCGGGCATGACGGCATCCACATCGCCCACATACGCGATGTCATTTGGTCATGGCATCCATGGCGCGTATCATCGCCGTAAACAAATTGGTGATTAGCCTTATCGTGCCCCGCCTCTCCGAAGACGACTTGATCGCGACGATCTTTGCCCCGCTGGCAGGGCCGGGCGGCTTGCGGCTGCAAGACGATGCCGCGCTGCTTAAAGTGGCACCAGGCGAGGAGCTTGTCCTTACCAAGGATATGCTTGTCGCAGGCGTGCATTTCTTCGCCGATGATCCGCCGGGCGGCATCGCCCGCAAAGCGCTGCGCGTGAATCTGTCCGATCTCGCCGCCAAAGGCGCGGAGCCGCGCGGATTTCTACTGGGGCTTGGTCTGCCGGGCGATTGGCAGGAGGAATGGCTCAAGGCTTTCGCGGCCGGGCTCGCCGGGGACTGCAAGTCCTTTGCAATCGCTTTGCTGGGCGGTGATACGGTACGCACGCCGGGGCCTTTGACGCTCTCCATCACGGCGATTGGCGCGGTGCCGGAGGGTAAGATGGTGCCGCGCGGGGCTGCCCGCGACGGCGATCATCTCTTCGTCACGGGGACGATTGGCGATGCCGCGCTCGGCCTGAAACTGCGCCTTGGCGCGGAGGCCGATCAAGCTTGGATCGCGCGCCTATCGGACGATCAGCGCGCGCATTTGTTGGACCGCTATCTCTTGCCGCGGCCACGGCTCGGGCTGCGGGCGGCGCTTCGTTATCATGCCCGCGCGGCCATGGATATTTCAGATGGGTTCGCGGGCGATCTCACAAAAATGCTGCGGCTCGCGGGACTGACGGCTGAGATCGATGCGGGGCAGGTGCCTTTATCCGACGCGGCCCGCGCCGCGCTGAACTTGGAGCCGCAACTCCTGAGCACGATTCTTTGCGGCGGCGACGATTATGAAATCCTTTGCGCCGTGCCGCCTGAGGAATCGAAAGGGTTTCTGCAAGCTGCCGAGGCCGCAGGTATAGAGGCGCGGGAGATTGGTATTTGCACCTCCGGCGATCAGCCCGTCCGGATCAAAGGCGCTCATGGCGAATGGCTCTCATTTGAGGCTGGATCGTTTCAGCATTTCTAGGGCCATGGTCCAATCAATAGGCCGTCATTGCGAGGAGCGGAGCGACGAAGCAATCCAGGGGATCAGGGATCAACTTAAAGTTTATTTCTGGATTGCTTCGCTTCGCTCGCAATGACGAGGCACCAATTAGGTCTGGACCCTAGGGGCATGGCCCAATGAAATGCACAACCCCAACCCCTCGCCCTTCGAGACGCCGCTTCGCGGCTCCTCAGGGTGAGGGAGCTCCGCCTTGCGGGTGATTGCGGAGCGCCCGGCTTTCTGCCACATCTTGCGTATAAAATGCGGCAATAAGTCACAAATCAAAATCAGGGGTGGATGGATGTTGGCACTCTGGCTGGTGATCGCGGGCGGACTTTTGTCCCTCGTCTATGGAATCGTCACATCGTCCCAGCTTCTCGCAGCCGATGCCGGGTCTGCCCGCATGCGCGAAATCGCAGCGGCGATCGCGGAGGGCGCGCAGGCCTATTTAAAGCGCCAATACCTCACGATCGCCATCGTCGGCGTGGTTATCTTCGTCATTCTCGGCTTGCTTTTATCTTGGACGGTTGCGATCGGCTTTTTGATCGGCGCGGTTCTCTCGGGCGCGGCCGGATTCATCGGCATGAATGTGTCGGTGCGCGCCAATGTCCGCACCGCGCAAGCCGCCTCCCGATCGCTCGGCGCGGGCCTCGATATTTCCTTCAAGGCGGGTGCTGTCACCGGCATGCTGGTGGCCGGTCTCGCGCTGCTCGGTGTCTCGGTCTATTACACCATTCTGACCGGTCCGCTCGGCCTCGCAGGCGATAGCCGCGAAGTGATCGATGCGCTGGTCGCGCTTGGTTTCGGCGCTTCGCTCATCTCGATCTTTGCGCGTCTTGGCGGCGGCATTTTCACCAAGGGGGCCGATGTCGGCGCCGATCTTGTCGGCAAGGTCGAAGCGGGCATTCCCGAAGACGATCCGCGCAACCCAGCGACGATCGCCGATAATGTTGGCGACAATGTCGGCGATTGCGCCGGCATGGCGGCTGATCTTTTTGAAACCTATGTGGTGACGGTCGTCGCGACCATGGTGCTGGCCTCGATCTTTTTCGCCGGCCAAGCTGTGCTCGCTTCCGCCATGCTCTATCCGCTGGCGATCTGCGCGACCTGCATCGTGACCTCGATCATCGGCACGTTTTTCGTCAAGCTCAGCGCCAATAATTCGATTATGGGCGCCTTGTATAAAGGCCTCATCGCGACGGGTCTTCTCTCGATCCTGGGTGTCGCTATCGCGACGCAATTCACGATCGGCTGGGGCGACATTGGCGTCGTTGGCACAACGGTCATCAATGGAACCAGGCTTTTTGTCAGCGGCCTTGTGGGCCTTGTGATCACGGGCCTCATCGTGGTGATCACGGAATATTATACGGGCACCGGCAAGCGCCCCGTGGTGTCGATCGCGCAGGCCTCCGTCACGGGCCATGGCACGAATGTGATCCAGGGCCTCGCGGTTTCGCTTGAATCGACGGCTTTGCCAGCGCTCGTCATTGTTGGCGGCATCATCGCGACCTATCAGCTCGCAGGGCTGTTCGGCACGGCCATCGCAGTAACGACAATGCTGGGCCTCGCTGGTATGATCGTCGCGCTCGATGCCTTCGGCCCCGTCACGGATAACGCGGGCGGCATCGCCGAGATGGCGGGCCTGCCGAAAGACGTGCGCCACGCGACCGATGCGCTCGACGCCGTGGGCAATACGACCAAGGCCGTCACAAAAGGCTATGCGATCGGCTCGGCTGGCTTGGGCGCGCTCGTGCTCTTCGCCGCCTATACGAATGACATCAAACATTTTGCCGAGAGCGGTGTGCCTTATTTCAAGAATGTCGGCGTGGTCGATATTTCTTTGTCTAACCCCTATGTCGTCGCAGGCCTCATCCTCGGAGGGTTGATCCCTTATCTTTTCGGCGGCATTGCGATGACGGCGGTTGGCCGCGCCGCGGGCTCCGTCGTCGAAGAAGTGCGCCGCCAATTCCGTGAGAAGCCGGGCATTATGGCTGGCACTGACCGCCCAGATTACGGCCGCGCCGTCGACATGCTGACCAAGGCCGCGATCAAGGAAATGATCGTCCCGTCGCTTCTGCCGGTGCTGGCGCCCATCGTTGTCTATTTCGGCGTGCTGCTCATCTCAGGCTCGAAAGCCTCGGCCTTCGCGGCGCTCGGCGCACTTCTCCTCGGCGTCATCGTCAACGGGTTGTTCGTCGCGATTTCGATGACCAATGGCGGCGGCGCCTGGGACAATGCCAAAAAGAGCTTCGAAGATGGCTTCATCGATAAGGATGGTGTGAAACATTACAAGGGCGGCGATGCGCATAAGGCTTCCGTAACGGGAGATACGGTCGGCGATCCTTACAAGGATACGGCCGGTCCGGCGGTCAATCCGGCGATCAAGATCACCAATATTGTCGCGCTGCTCCTGCTGGCGGTGCTGGCGCACTGACAATAAGCGACTCACGTGCTATAGGCATCTTGCCGTTTCTCTCCATATAAGGGCGGCAGGCTTTGCTATACGGCCTTCTTATAGTTAGGGGTAATGCCCTCGTGCTTCGAGACAGCGCCTTTAGCGCTTCCTCAGCATGAGGGCTTTAACAAGGCTCCTCATCCTGAGGAGCTTGCGAAGCAAGCGTCTCGAAGGACGAAGCGGTTTAAGACGGCAAGTCTAAGCTAATTGGAAACGAACGCTTACGCCGATGGTCTCGGCGAGTGAGCATAAGGAGACAGATATGATATCCGTGACTTTTCCGGATGGCGCGTCGCGCCCCTTCGAGCCCGGCATCAGCGGCTTCGATATCGCCCAAAGCATCTCGCCCTCGCTTGCCAAGAAAACCCTCGCCATGGCGGTAGATGGCAAGCTGACGGATCTCGCCGATAAAATCTCGGCCGATGCGAAGGTGGAATTTGTGACCCGCGAAGATCCGCGCGGGCTCGAATTGATCCGCCATGACGCGGCGCATGTCATGGCCGAGGCGGTGCAGACGCTTTATCCTGGCACGCAGGTCACGATCGGCCCGGTGATCGAGAACGGCTTTTATTACGATTTCTATCGTGCCGAACCCTTCACGCCCGAGGATTTCAAAGCCATCGAGAAAAAGATGGCCGAGATCGTGGCGAAGGACGTGCCTTTCACCAAGGAAATCTGGACGCGCGACGAGGCGAAAGCCTGGTTCGAGAAGCAGGGCGAGGCCTTCAAGGTCGAACTCGTCGATTCCATTCCAGGCGACGAAGATCTGAAGATCTATAAGCAGGGCGATTGGCTCGATCTCTGCCGCGGCCCGCATTTGCCCTCGACCGGCAAGATCGGTCAGGCCTTCAAAATCATGAAGGTCTCTGGCGCCTATTGGCGGGGCGATTCAACCAAGCCCATGCTTCAGCGCATCTATGCGACGGCCTTTGCTTCGCAGAAGGAACTCGACGCCTATCTTAAAATGCTGGAAGAGGCGGAGAAGCGCGATCATCGCCGCCTCGGCCGGGAGATGGATTTTTTCCACTTCCAGGAGGAGGGGCCGGGCACGGTCTTCTGGCATCCGAAGGGCTGGACGCTGTTCCAGACGCTGATCTCCTACATGCGGCGGCGCCAGCAGGCCGAAGGCTATGTCGAGGTCAATACGCCGCAAGTGCTCGACCGTGCTTTGTGGGAGACCTCGGGTCATTGGCAGACCTATCGCGAAAACATGTTCATCACCCAGACAGAGGATGAGCGCGTCTTCGCGCTGAAGCCGATGAATTGTCCCGGCCATGTGCAGATTTTCAAGAATGGTTTGAAGTCCTATCGCGATCTGCCTTTGAAGATCGCGGAATTCGGCATCGTGCATCGCTATGAGCCGTCGGGCGCGATTCACGGCATCATGCGCGTGCGCGCCTTCACGCAAGATGACGCGCATATTTTCTGCACGGAAGATCAGATCGAAGCCGAGGTGTTGAAGATCAACGAACTCATTTTGTCGATCTATAAGGATTTCGGCTTCGATGACATTGTCATCAAGCTCTCGACGCGGCCGGAAAAGCGGGTTGGCTCCGATGAAGCCTGGGATAAAGCCGAGGACGCTTTGAAGCGCGTGCTCGACAAACTCGGCAATCAATTCAAGACGGGCATCAATCCGGGCGAAGGCGCTTTCTATGGACCGAAGCTCGAATATACGCTGCGCGATGCGATCGGCCGCGAATGGCAATGCGGCACGACGCAGGTTGATTTCAATCTGCCAGGGCGGTTTGGCGCTTTCTATATCGCGGCGAATAGCGAGAAGACGACGCCGGTGATGATCCATCGTGCCATGTTCGGCTCGCTGGAGCGCTTTACCGGCATTTTGATCGAGCATTATGCCGGGCATTTGCCGCTCTGGCTGTCGCCGGTGCAAGCCGTTGTCGCGACGATCACCAAAGAAGGCGATGATTACGCTTATGAGGTGATGGCGGCGGCGCGCAAACTTGGGCTCAAGGTCGAAGGCGATCTCTCAAACGAGAAGATCAACTATAAAGTGCGCGAGCATTCGCTGGCGAAAGTGCCGGTGCTGCTTGTCGTCGGCAAGAAGGAAGCGGCGGAGCGCACCGTCTCGATCCGAAGGCTTGGCTCGCAAGATCAAAAGACGTTTGCGCTCGATGAAGCTTTGGCGTTGCTGGCCGCCGAGGCCCGCGCGCCGGATGTTGTGCAGGCTGTGTGAAGTCCTGGTCAGGTCATGCGCGGGCTTGACCCGCGCATCCAGGCGCGGCGACGGTGATGAGGAGCTTATGCCTGGATTGCTGTGACATAGGGCATAAATCGAGGAGGCTTGCCTCTCAACCGGCTAACTACGGCCGCGCCATTGAATGTTTGGCACCATCTTTTGCTGAAGGTTTTACCAATCCCAGGTGCCGCTTGACGGCGTCGCTTGGACCCATTGCCCGGGATTGGCAGCATTTTTCAAAATATACTGCCATGCGGCATTGTCGCTGCGTTCGACAATGACCTCGGTGCCGGCCACCCAATCTTTCATGCGCGGGATATGGCCAGTTGGAACCCGATAAGCGCCTTTGTTCGACAGCTTCGCGATGCCATTCGCGGTGACTTCAATCACCGTGCAGGTTAGAGGCATGGCTTCTTTCTCCCATATTTCGCGGTTGCGGATCCCGAAGTCTTTATAAGGGATGGGCACTTTCTTTAAATTTATGTTTATTGCTTGCTGGGGTTAGCTAGCTAGCTATGAGCTATGCCGATTTCCAACATCCATGATGCCAAAACGAACCTCTCGAAATTGATTGAGGCGGCTCTGCGTGGCGAAGATGTCGTCATCGCCAAGGCTGGCAAACCCGTTGTGCGGCTTGTCGCGATTGTGGAAAAGCCTCTGACGCCTGGGGAAAAATTGCAACGAGGAATCGGGATGTGGAAAGGAAAAGTCCCTGAGATCACAGACGAGCAATGGGCAGAGTCCGACCGTTATGTGCTGCAATTGTTCGAAGAAAGTTTGAACAAAGATTGAGACCGATACTCGACGCACATATCGTGATCTGGCTCGCCTTGGATGATCCGAAGCTATCCAAAGCCATGAGAGAATATTGGCTAATGCGCTCGAACCGATCGGATGCAGTCTCGCGCAACTCTGGGAGGTTGAGATCAAGATTGCGTCCGGCCGATTACCAGCTCTCCCAGTTTTCTCAAAGCTTTAAATGATTTGATTTCGACTTATCTCCATCGAACCAGCGGATGCCATCCGCGCTGAACATCTGCCGCGTCATCATGGCGATCCGTTCGACCGTATGCTGATCGCCCAGGCGCATACGCGCGGTCTGACCATCGTTACGAATGATAAGATTTTTGGGTCTTACGCGGTGCCGGTGATCTGGGCCTAAACCGGCGGAAGCGGCAAGAAATTTAGCTCAAGCTTTCATGCTTCGCGATTATGCCGCCGTACCCAAAGGCGCATCCTCGTAATCGGCAGCCGCCGTCTCATCGGGCGCACTGTTTGGCAGAATGGCGGAAAGAACCGCCGCGATGACAACATTGGCCGCGAGCGCGATCAGGCCATTATAGACCGCGATATCTGTGCCGAAGAGCTTGTGCAGCGGTGTCCAGGCCGCGGGTGCCCAGGCAAGCCATGTCCCCAAAATCATGCCCGCGGCCCAGCCGGTCAATAGGCTCCAGCCCGAGAACCAGCGCGTGAAAAGTCCAATAATCACCGCCGGAAAAATCTGGATCATCCAGACGCCGCCGAGCAATTGCAGATCGAGCGCGAATTTCGTTGGCATGAACAAGATCACGGCCAAAGCGCCGAGTTTGACAACGAGCGACATCAGCTTTGCCAGCGCCGCTTCTTCATGCGGGCTGATTGCCGGATTGATGAAAGGCTTCCAGACGTTGCGGGTGAAGGTATTGGCAGCACCGATCGACATCACGGCGGCGGGCACGAGCGCGCCGATCGCAATCGCGGCGAAGCAAAAGCCTGCGAACCAGGACGGAAACATTTTCAAGAAAAGCTGCGGCACAGCGTCTTGCGGATTGGTGACGGCGATGCCCGCTGCGTGCGCCATATAGCCCATCAAGGCGATGAAGCAGAGCAGGATGGAATAGGCTGGCAGCGCGATCGCATTCTTGCGGATCGCTGAGGCGCTTGAGGCCGACAGAAGCCCGGTCATCGCATGCGGATACATGAAAAGCGCCATCGCTGAACCAATGGCGAGCGTCGCATAGGGCATCATCTGCTGCGGTGTGAGCAGAAGGCCAGCGGCAGCCGTGCCGCCGGAAGCTGCGACCTTCTTAGCAAACACCGCATTGGCCGCATCGAAGACAGCGGCATAGCCGCCGAGTTTGGCTGGAATGATGATAATCGCCGCGATGACGAACACATAGATCATGACGTCTTTGACAAGCGCGATCATCGCGGTCGCGCGAAGCCCGCTTGTATAGGTGTAAAGCGCCAGAATGACGAAAGCGATGGAGAGCGGCAGATGCGCCAGCCATCCCTGGCCCTCAAAGCCGAGCGCCTGGATTACCTTTTCCATGCCAACGAGCTGCAGCGCGATATAGGGCATGGTGGCAAGCAGGCCGGTCGCCGCGACAGCGAGCTCCAAGCCGCGATGGCCGTAACGTCCAAAGACATAATCGGCGGCGGTGAGATAATTCTTGCGATGCGTGACCGTCCAAAGGCGGGGAAAGGTCAGATAGAGCAACGGATAGATCAGGATCGTATAGGGCAGGGTGAAAAACCCATAGGCGCCGATCGCATAGACGACGGCGGGCACCGCGATCACGGTATAGGCGGTATAAAGGTCGCCGCCGATCAGAAACCAGGAAATGACGGCGCCAAATCTGCGACCGCCGAGGCCCCATTCGGCAATGTCGTTCAAATCGCCAACCCGCCAGCGCGCGGCGGCAAAGCCGAGCAGAGTGACAAGGCAAAAAAAGCCGATGAAGACCAGTGTCGCAGGCCAGTTGAGATGATCGATCATCGGCGGGCCTTGTGGAAAATGTAAATTGTAAGAGAAGAGACAGGGATCAGCAGGATCTGAAACCAATAGAAAAACGGAAAGCCGAAAAGACGCGGCTCGATCAGGTTATAGAAAAGCGGCACGGCCGAGAGGACGCACGGGATGAGGAGGAGCAGAAATTTCATTGCAATACTTTGGTCACGGGGCTGACGTGTAACGGTTTAGGCCGCCGCCGCTATTTTGCAATGACTTCGACATCGCGGTCGAGGGTCGATGTGACTTTGAAATTGGTTTGATAGGTTTTGTTGTCGTGGCGGGCGATGGCAACATATTCGCCTTCGGCGAGAACCAGCGAGGGGAAAGCGCCGATCAATTCACGGATCACGTCGCCGCCTGGGGTCAGGATCGTGAAGGCTGTATTGGCCATGGCTTCGCCGCCGGGCCCGCCGACGAGTTTCAATGTCATCACGGCGGCGCGGTGGCGCAAGCTGGCATCGGTCAGTTTGCCCGCCTGCACGCGAAGGTCGGCGCCGACGACGGAATTGGTCGTCGTGGCACTGCCGCTTGCCGTGCCGCTCGCTGTATCGAGCAAGGTCGAGACGACGTGATAATTTCCTTCGGGCAGGCCGATCACATCGCCCGCTTTGGCATTGGCTAGAACCAGCTTGGCTTCCGAATTGCCCCGTTCAGGCACATAGATCGCGATCGATAATTTGGCTGGGTTGATCGGGACATCGCCCAGAAGACCGATAATTCTCAGACCGCCTGCGTTGAGGACCAGTTTCTCACTGACGGTTTGTCCGTTGATCACGACCCTCTTCGTGACACCGGCCAATCCGAGGCCCGCATGAACGATATAGGCGCCATCGGGTAACGGGAGCGACGGCGTTGCATCGCTGGATTCCGCAACGAGCTTATGCGAGGCGTCGGCTTCCGCGGCCTCTTTGAAAACCCGCCATTTGAGACCAGCGTGAATCGGCTGCGGATCGCTAGCCGTCAGAACGGCTGTCAGATGCAGCACGCCTCGGCTGCTGTCGAAAGGCGCGCCATAACGCGCATTCGGCGCGGAGGGCGTAATCGCAGGCGCGGCCGGATCGCCGAAGGAGGAGGCGGGATCGGCGATCGCCAGGGTCATCCCCGCAAGCGTTAAAAAAAGCAGCAAAAAGCCGCGAATGAGCGGAAACAGAACCAGCAACGGCGGCCTGGCGGATTTACTCATCGTCTTTATGCAACAGCCCAGAGGCGGCGGCGGTCAGATTGCCTATGGAAAGAGGATGGAAGGAGAACGCGACCGTATGATGGCCGGGCGCGACTTCGACCCCCCGGAAGAGGATATTGGCGCGAAGGATAGGCTTTCTTTGGCCATCGACGCGCACTTCCCATCCTGGGTAGAAAAGATCGTGCAAGACCACGATGCCGGGATGGTCCGTCGTGACATCGATTGTCACGGCATTATCGTCATATTTGGTGATGGTTGCTCGCGTTTGCGCCTCGTCTTCGCTTGCGTCGATGAGAGACGCGCTCAGATTTCCAAGACTTGCTACATCGATTAAGGCTTCGCGGCTGTGATCGAAATCCGGCAAAGACTCGTCATCAATGACGGTTTCGGCATCGGCTGGTTTGACTCTGGTCGCGACATAAGTCCGGGGCGCTGCTTGCCCCAGCTTATAAATATACATGGAATTGCCGGCATAGAGCTGCTGGATGTGCGACGGTCTTGGCACGTGCCTTGGCAGATTAGTCAGCGGCCGTCCAAGGACCAAGTATTCAAGACCGAGCAGCGAGGCGAGCGTACATTTATAGCCACGGAACGTGCCAGGAAAATGCCGTTGGTACGGGTCTTCGGCGTTTTCGCCGGGTCCGACAGCCCGCTCATAATCTGAAATGCGCAATGGATTGTAGCCAAGCGTATTCTCGAGCTTGAGCACCATGGACGCGTTTTGCCACGCACCGGGAAGGCCGAGGACTTCGATTCGCGGACGATCTCCCGCAGCGGTCCTGTCAGCGATCTCTTGCTGTAATATGGCGAGACCGCGCGCGTCGCCAGGCGAAAGATGTGAATAAATGGAATAGCGGCTGATCGGCTCAGCGTTCATCGAAGACGCGGCGTTACGCCAGGTGAGTTCGGCGCCTGTCGCCATGACAAGGATCGCAGCGGCGAGCGCGCGGCGGCGGCGCGACCGGAGGAAAAACAAGATCGCGGCGGCGCCGAGCATGAGGACGCCGCTCAGTGCGAGCTCACGGAGCGACGTTGCCCCATGTTTTTGGGCGAAGGAGAAGGCAAGCGCGGCGCCAAACAAGATGGCAGTAGAGCCGCCAACGGCGACCGGTAAAAGGAAGGCGATCAAGCGTGACTTGAACGCGGGCAGGGATGGCAGCCCGCTTTCAATATAGCGATGCAGAAGGTAGCCGCTGGTCAGAGCCAGCATGATATTCGCGACGAAGGTCGCATCCGCCGGCCGGCGGTAGAGCGAGACGCCAGGCAGCCGGTCGAAGGCCCAGCCGAAGAGGGGCGTCTCGCGTCCAACGGCATAGAGCATCGCGATCGTGAGAACCGTGAGGAAGAACCGCGCCGGACGAGCGAACACGCGCCCGCCTGCCAATCCGTGCCAGACAAAGAGAAGAACAGGAACGGTTCCGATGAAAAGATAATTGATGCAGCGGTCGGTCCAATCCGCCTCGGCCATGGTCTCATAACCAGGCCCCCAATAATCATAGTTCCAATCGAGCGAACCAAAGAAGTTTGGAGCGAATAAAGTGATGAGATTGACCGGCGCGAGCGAACCCGCCACAGCAACTCCGTAGGAAATGCTCGGCCGGTTGGACGTTCCGAGAAATTGCATCGTGAGCAGTGTCGGCGCGATCATCATGAGGAGGACGATGACGCCCATCAGCAAGATGATGCCGATGCGGGATTTGAGAAACCCGAGGACATTGTCAGAAGCGCAGGTGAGCCAGATCAAGCGGCCGATCAGGACCAAGGCCAAAAGAAAAGCGACTTGATCCCGGCCTAGAGCCATCAAAGTGGCGGAAAGGCCAAAAAGCGCCGCGAACCGATAGGAACGCTGCTCCAGCGCACGGTCGAGACTCCATAAGGCCCATGGAAAAAATGCGTAAGAGATGATCATCCCGGTGTGTTGCAAACGGGATGATGCGACGCTGCCGAGCATGAAGACCATGCCCGCGAGAATGGCCGCCGCCGGATGCCATGCCCGCCTGTGGAAGAGACAGAGGATACCAAACGCGCCGAATAGGAGATGGCCGAGGATGACGGCATCGAAGACCTGCATCGAGGCATGCGGCGCGATGAGCGCGAACAGCACCATGCTCGGCGTGAAGAGCAAGGATTGCGGATCGGCGACTGAGGGGTGGCCAGCGAAATGGTAGGGGTTCCAAAACGGGATTTCCCCATGCTGCAAGGCATCCGCGAGGAACCGGAACATGGGATAAAAGTGATTTTTGGAATCCCATGGCACGACGGTGCCCGTTACCAGCCAGCAGGCATAGGCCGCTCCCGCGAGGCCGCACAGGCTAAGGACTGCGAGCCATCTTGCTTGCCGCGTCCAGACATAGCTCTGCGTCAGCACGTCCGGCGCGGCGGACGGCTGCGAGCGGCCGGTCAGGGCGGTCGCGGGATTAGCTGTGTCGAGAAGCGTCATGCGGGAAGCGGACTACGCAAAGGAACGAAGTGACATCGAGTTATTATGCGGCATTGCTAGACACTCGCGTGAATTCGGCAGAGGCCTGAAGAAGGACCAGTTTTAAAGGCACACCGGACAATAGACGTCACGCATTATTTTTTATCCAAGCCCTCGCCCGGCGATCTCATGTCCGCTCAAGCAGCCAACTTGCCTCATCCCCTTACAGGGTGTCCATTTCAAGGCAGCAGGAAGGGCTTGCCATGCCGGGTAAAGCGCTATTCTATTTGGCAACTTCATATGAAACGTGTGAACTCGGCATGAATGAAACCTTAGAACTTCTCGCTACACGGCGCTCGGCACCGGCCGCGAGCCTCACGGAACCCGGTCCCACCGCGGAGGAATTGGAAGCCCTGCTGAAAATCGCCTCGCGCGTGCCAGATCACGGCAAGCTTGTGCCTTGGCGGTTTATTATCTTCGAAGGCGAAGCGCGCCACCGCGCCGGCGAGATTGTCGCTAGCGTCTACGCGAAAAAATATCCAGACGCTGAAACGGCGAAACTCGACCTCGAACGCAGGCGGTTTTCACTGGCGCCTTTGGTCGTGGCGGTTGTGTCGCGCGCCGCTCCGCATGAGAAAATTCCAGAATGGGAGCAGGTTCTCACCTCCGGCGCCGTTTGCATGAATCTGACGATCGCGGCCAATGCACAGGGCTTCGCGACCGTCTGGCTTTCGGAATGGTACTCCTATGATGCCGAGGTACTTGGGCTCCTCGGGCTCGCGCCATTCGAAAAGATCGCGGGATTCATTCATATCGGGCGGCCGCCAGCGCCGCGCGAAGACCGGCCGCGTCCTGTCATCTCTGACATCATGACGCGATTTTAGAGCGCTTTCCGCTTGGGTGGAATCGCCCAAGCGATAAGAATTCGGCCTCCATTCAAAAAGTTAGAGCAAGTTCTATCGCAAAACCGCGTACGCTTTTGCGGAATATGCTCTAAGTCAAAGTTCCGTGCATTATCTAAATGGCGATCTTAAAGCATCATTTACCATGTTCGCCGAAACTGAACGGGAGGAAGGCCTAGGCCAGTTTTCTCCCGAGTAAAACAATGATCGTCCGGAAATTCATGCAATGGGCGCAAACCGCCCCAGCCAGCCAAAGAGCCGATGGCGCAAGCGCGCTCGCGAGAGCCTATCTTTATGCTGATCTTGACGCTGAACAGAGAAATGAAGCAGAGCAGGCTTTAACCGGCCTGCTTGACGACCCTTCGCCGCTCGTCCGCCGGGCGCTTGCCGAAAATTTTGCAAGCGCGGTCGATGCCCCGCACCATATTGTGCTCGCACTCGCGGATGATCAATCCGACATTTCCTCGATCGTGCTCGGGCGTTCGCCTTTGCTGACAGATTCGGAAATCATCGATTGTGCTGCTATCGGCGATGTCTTCGCGCAATCGGCCATTGCCTTAAGACCGCGCCTGTCGCCGCCAGTCGCGGCGGCGCTTGCTGAAATTGGCGGACGGGAAGCCTTGATTTCGCTCGCTATCAATCCAGGTGCCGATCTGCCCGAGTTTTCCATGCACCGGATGGTGGAAAGGTTCGGTGATGATGGCGAAATGCGCGAGGCGCTTCTGTCACGGCAGCATCTTCCCGCTGCGTTGCGATCCGATCTCGTCGATGCAACTTCCAAGGCACTCTTCGCATTCGTCACAAACTGTAATTGGATGCCAGCCGAGCGGGCCGAGCGGGCAACGCGCGAAGCGCGTGAGAAAGCCAATGTCATCATTGCCGTTTCAAGTGAAGCAGAAGCCAATGGACCGCGGAAGCTTGTCGCGCATTTGCGCGCGTCTGGCCAATTGACGCCTGGTCTTGTTCTGCGGGCCCTGCTGAGCGGAAATATGAGCCTCTTCGAGGCGTCACTTTGCGAATTATCCGGTCTGCCGATGACCCGTGTCCAAGGTCTCGTCCAGGACTCTATGTCTGCTGGCTTCGCGGCGCTCTACCGCAAGGCGGGTTTGCCTGAAAAATTATTACCCGCCTTTCGCGCCGCGCTCGAGGCGATGTTTGTCTGCGGCCATGACTACCCAGGAACGGCGCGCCTCTCGCGCCAAATGGTCGAGCGGGTTTTGACAGCCTGTGAGAGTTCGCAAAGCGCATTCGCGGACAAGCTCTTCGCCGTGCTCAGGCGGTTTGAGGCCGAAGCTGCGCGAGAGGAAGCACGTATGGAGTCGCCTATCTTCCTCGGGGAAGCGCAAATTGCACCGCGCGTGGTCCTCGCCGATCCAACGCAAAGCGATACCTCGTCTGATTTGACGAGCGAGAAACAGGTCGAGCCGCTGCTGGTCCTCACCGCCATTGGCGAGGACTTGCCTGGCGCGGCACCTTTGGTTGAACTTCCAGTGGAGACAGAAGAGCAGGCACCAGCCATCGTGATCGACTTCGACGCGCTCGAAGCCGAGCTGTTAGCAGCTTGATTTATTTCTCATTCATGAGGCCATTAAGCTTCGCATAATAAAGCAGCGTGATCGTCTTGGCGTCGATGATTTCGCCGGTTTCGATCATGGCGAGAGCTTCGTCCAGGGTCGGCTCCAGCACTTCAATATCTTCGCCTTCCTCAGCGAGACCGCCGCCTGGGCCAACGCGATCCTCCGGCTTGTAGCGGGCGATGAAGAAGGTCAGGGTCTCGACGAAACTGCCGGGGCTCATAAAAGCCTCGAAAAGCCGCACGGGTTTTTCGATTTTGAAACCGGCCTCCTCCTCGACTTCCTTCACGATGCGCGTCGCGGGATCTTCGCCTTCGAGCTTTCCGGCGACAGCTTCGATCAAATACCCGTCCCGGCCGCTGAGATAGACAGGAAGCCGGAACTGTTTCACGAGCACCACCCGCGAGCGCGACGGATCATAAAGCAAGATCACCGCGCCAAGGCCCGTATCGAAGATCTCCCGCGAGATCGTCTGGGTCTTTCCATCGGACCGCTGCCGTTCGAAGGTGATATTTTCGAGCAAATGATGGACGCGCGAGAGAACCTCACGCGCAAGAATGCGAACTCCAGACATTTCAATATCCAAACTGTTCGCGCAAAATCCGTTCATTCATCGAATGACCGGGATCATGCAGAAGGACAAGGCCTATGGCGTGATCCATCGCGATGGAGACATGCGCCACATTGCGGATTTCTAAATTATCGGCGGTTGCTGCCACCGGCCGCTGAAGGGGCTCCAAAACGTCGATTTCGACATGCGACTTGTCCGAGAGGAGAGCGCCTTGCCAGCGCCTGGGCCTGAAGGCCGAAATCGGTGTCAGCGGCAAGAGCGTCGCATCGAGCGGGAGAATCGGGCCGCCGACGGAGAGATTATAGGCGGTTGAACCCGCGGGTGTCGCGACGAGGAGCCCATCGGCGACGAGCTGGCCAAGCCGCTCCTGGCGGTCGACGCAAATCCGCAGCTTGGCGGTCTGATAGGTCTGCCGCAGCAGGGCGACTTCATTAATAGCCGTGGCTCTCTCTTTGCGGCCTTCGACGTCGGTCGTGGTCATGACCAGAGGATGCACCACGGAGGCCTCCGCTGCCTCCAGCCGGGCTTTCAGATCGTCTTCCTGATATTCGTTCATCAGGAACCCGACTGAGCCGCGATTCATGCCGAAGATGGGTTTTGCCTCGCTCATGAACTGATGCAGCGTCTGAAGCATGAGCCCGTCACCGCCAAGCGCAACGAGGACATCGGCGTGTTTGGGTTCGGCATTGCCATAAAGCTGGGTCAGCCGTTCGCGGGCCTCCTCGGCGGCGGGTGTCCCGGAAGACAGGAACGCGATACGCTCAAAGCGGCGGCTCGTTCCATTTCCTGCGGCCATGGATTTTGGGCCTCCGGCGGCTAAAATATCGAATCTTGCGAACTCTGACATAGCCGGAAGATACGCCGGCCGCAAAGGCTGGTGTTCAGGCTTTTCAGTGCAATCAGGTGAAGGTTTCCTCATTCTGAGGAGCGAGCGCAGCTCGCGTCTCGAAGAATTGGGGAACCTTCAAAATCGCATATCGGACCGTTTTAACGCTACCCTCGTGCTTCGAGACGCCCGCCATAGCCCGTTGCTTGCGACGGCGTCTCTTCGCAACGCCCTATGGCGTGCTCCTCAGCATGAGGGCGGGAGAATGGCTTCACCCGATTGCCCTGCTCATCTTCTCTCATCATTAAGCCCGTCTGGCGTCATTCCGCACGTTGACTTCGCGGGACGCCTCCGCTTTTAACGGTGCCATGGAAAAAACATTTGATCCTGCGGCGGTCGAGGGCCGCATTTCGGCGCTTTGGGAAGAGAAGGGCGCGTTCCGGGCCGGAGGGCTGGAGCGGGCAGACGCCGCGCCTTTTACCATTGTGATCCCGCCGCCCAACGTGACCGGCTCGCTCCATATGGGGCACGCGCTCAACAATACGCTGCAGGATATTTTGTGCCGGTTCGAGCGGATGCGGGGCCGCGACGTGCTCTGGCAGCCTGGCACGGATCACGCGGGCATCGCGACGCAAATGGTCGTCGAGCGGCAATTGGCGGAGCGTCAGGAGCCCGATCGCAGAGCCATGGGGCGTGAAAAGTTTCTGGAGAAGGTCTGGACTTGGAAGGCGGAATCAGGCGGCGCCATCGTCAATCAGCTGAAACGGCTCGGCGCGTCCTGCGATTGGTCGCGCGAGCGCTTCACGATGGACCCTGGACTCTCGAAGGCTGTCGTGAAGGTCTTTGTCCAGCTTTATAAGGAAGGCCTGATCTATAAGGACAAGCGGCTCGTCAATTGGGACCCGAAGCTGCTGACCGCCATCTCCGACTTAGAAGTCGTGCAGGTCGAGGTAAAAGGCCATCTCTGGCATTTCAAATATCCGATCGTTGATGATGCGGGCGCGGAGACAGGCGAATATATCATCGTCGCAACGACGCGGCCCGAGACCATGCTCGGCGATACGGCGGTCGCCGTCCATCCCGACGATGAACGCTATAAGCATTTGCATGGCAAAAAGGTGCGTTTGCCGCTCGTCGGGCGGCTGATCCCGATTGTGGCCGATACTTATTCCGATCCTGAAAAGGGCACCGGCGCGGTGAAGATCACCCCCGCGCATGACTTCAACGATTTTGAAGTTGGCAAGAGGCATGAGGCTGAGGGTGCTTTTCCGCCAATCAATATTCTCGACGCAGAAGCGCGCATAATCCTTCCAGCCGATATGACGGAGTCTGACGCTGGCGGTTTAAGTGGACTTGGGCGGTTTGATGCACGCAAGCGTGTGGTCGAGATGATGGAGGGGATGGGGCTTCTCGAAACAATCACGCCGACGGCGCACACGGTGCCTCACGGAGACCGTTCGAACGTCGTTATCGAGCCGTGGCTTACAGAGCAATGGTATGTTGATGCGAAGGTCTTGGCTCAGCCAGCACTTGCCGCCGTGCGCGAAGGAAAGACGAAATTCATCCCTGAGAATTGGGAAAAGACTTACTTTCAGTGGCTCGACAACATCCAGCCTTGGTGCATCTCGCGCCAGCTTTGGTGGGGCCACCAAATTCCAGCTTGGTATGGGTTCCGACGAACCGATGACGAGTTACCTGGACCCTGCAAGATTTTTGTCGAATCGACAAAAGACGAAGCACTTAAAGCGGCACGAGAATACTACGGAATTGAAAATGTAGACCTCCTTGACGAGGATCCAGATCCCAATTGGATGTATTCTCAGGCGTTCAAAGCGGCTCCGACTATCGACGACCCGCTAGCAGCCAAGAAAATCTGGCGCGATCAAGACGTTCTCGACACGTGGTTCTCCTCCGCGCTTTGGCCTTTCTCGACGCTGGGCTGGCCGGATGAGACGCCAGAGGTCAAGCGCTATTACCCGACGAATGTGCTCGTCACGGGCTTTGACATCATCTTCTTCTGGGTTGCCCGCATGATGATGATGGGCCTGCATTTCATGCAGGAGATCCCCTTTCGCGATGTCTATATCCACGCCCTCGTCCGCGACGAGAAGGGCGCGAAAATGTCGAAGTCGAAGGGCAACGTCATCGACCCGTTGAACCTCGTCGAGCAATATGGCGCCGATGCTTTGCGTTTCACGCTGGCAGCTATGGCGGCGCAGGGCCGCGACATCAAGCTCTCGACGCAGCGCGTCGAAGGCTACCGCAACTTCGCGACGAAGCTTTGGAACGCGGCGCGCTTCGCTGAAATGAATGCTTGCGCGCAGATCGAGGGGTTCGATCCGCGTCAGGTTCAGGTCACGCTCAATCAATGGATCATTGGCGAGGCCGCGAAGGCGGTCGCGGAGGCGGCGGCGGCGATCACCGCCTACCGGTTCAACGATGCTGCCAACGCGGCCTATCGCTTCGTCTGGAATATTTTCTGCGACTGGTATCTCGAACTGGCAAAGCCCCTATTTATGGGCAGCGACGAGACGGCGAAAGCTGAAACCCGCGCGGCGGCGGCTTTCGTGCTCGACGTGATCTTGAAGCTTTTGCATCCTTTTATGCCCTTCATCACGGAGGAGCTTTGGAGCTTGACGGCCAGCGCCGCCTCGCCGCGAACCTCCGTCCTCGCGCTCGCCGGTTGGCCAATGCTGGAGGGTTGCGAGAACGCAGCGGCCGAGGCCGAGATCGGCTGGGTGGTCGAGCTGATTTCCGAATTGCGGTCCGTGCGCTCGGAAATGAATGTTCCGGCAGGCGCACAAGTGCCGCTCGTGCTTGTCGCGGCGCCCGCCGAAGTCACGGCGCGGGCAGGGGCTTGGGAGGAAACGATCAAGCGGCTTGCGCGGGCCTCGGAGATTTCCTTCGCCGCCCAAGCGCCGGAGCAATCGGTTCAGGCGATCGTGCGCGGCACCATCTCCGCGTTGCCGCTGCAAGGTGTCATCGACTTCGCCGCCGAAAAGGTGCGGCTGACCAAGGAAGTCGAAAAGCTGAAAGGCGAAGCCAAAAAGATCGAGGCGAAGCTCGGAAATGCCGATTTCATCAGCCGGGCGCCGGAAGAAGTGGTGGAAGAAAACCGCGAACGCCTTGCGGAAATCGACGCCCGCGTCGAGAAGTTAAGTGCGGCCCAGGCGCGGCTTGGGCTCTGAGCGTTTTCATCCATTCGTGTTTCTCTCCAAAGTCTATTGTGTAGATCGGGTTGTAGCTTCCACCCGGAGCTGCGATCTGATTAGGATCGACAAGCTCTACCCTTGCCCAGAGCGCGCGCGTAGCGCACGTTTCAATGGGAAAGGCGATTGGAACGGAACTCCTGAGCATGGCCGATAAGAAAATGGCTGCTGCCGCCCCTGCGCAGGACATTGTGCTTCCGTCCGAGGCAGCCCAGGCGCAAAGATTCGAGCGCGCGCGCACCGCGCAGGCGACGGCCGTTCTCGAAGATTACGTCGAGCTGATCGACGATCTGCTGAAAAGCGAGGGCGAAGCACGGCCGACTGATATCGCGCGGCGGCTCGGTGTCTCGCATGCGACGGCGATCAAGAACATCGCCCGGCTTAAGCGCGAAGGGCTCGCCACTTCAAAGCTCTATCGCGGTGTCTTCCTGACGCCGCAAGGCCAAGATCTCGCTCATCGTGTGCGCACACGCCACAGGATTGTCGTCGATCTCCTGGTCGCGGTCGGCGTGCCGCAGAACTGCGCCGAGCTTGATGCGGAAGGCATTGAACACCATGTCTCCGATGTGGCACTTGCCGCCTTCTCGCGCTTCCTGAAGCGGCGCATCTGACGCCTCTATTCCAGCGAAGACACCGTGTCCTAAAACCCGCATGGTTAACCGGGTGGACGTTGCCGGTAGGACATTTTTTGTTGCTTTCGAGCAACAGCCATTAATCATCTTCGGCTTGTCTCAGGTTCAATAGAAGAAAGCCGCTTTTCAGCCATAAAGGACCAGCTATTTTAAATTCGCTTTAGTTTGAGAATGTTCTTTTGGTTTGGCTGCAGGTGGTTCTCGAAGAGTTGCGTATCAGGGCTCTTATACGCACGCTTCCCTGCATGGCCGCAGAAGAAATGGCACGGCCGTCATTCAGCTCAATCGAAGCGCCGGGGTTATGTAAAAATGGATGCGCGTGTTTTTGATAAAAATAAACTTCCCAGCCGTCATGTGACGGAGGGGCCGGAGCGGGCACCGCACCGTTCTTACCTTTACGCGATGGGCCTGACACGCGAGCAGATTCACCAGCCTCTCATTGGTGTCGCTTCATGCTGGAACGAAGCCGCGCCCTGCAATATTTCTCTGATGCGGCAGGCGCAGGCCGTGAAAAAGGGCGTCTCCGCGTCCGGCGGCACGCCGCGCGAGTTTTGTACGATCACAGTGACCGATGGCATTGCCATGGGGCATGAAGGGATGAAGTCCTCGCTCGTCTCGCGCGATGTGATTGCCGATTCCGTTGAACTCACCATGCGCGGTCATAGCTATGATGCGCTGGTGGGCCTTGCTGGCTGCGACAAATCGCTCCCAGGCATGATGATGGCGATGCTTCGCCTCAACGTGCCGTCGATCTTCATTTATGGCGGCTCCATTCTGCCGGGCACGTTCCACGGCCGGCCCGTCACTGTCCAGGATCTGTTCGAAGCCGTCGGCAAATTCTCTGTTGGCGATATGTCGCCCGAGGATCTCGACGAGCTTGAGACTGTAGCTTGCCCATCGGCTGGCGCTTGCGGTGCGCAATTCACCGCCAATACGATGGCAACCGTGTCCGAGGCGATCGGCCTCGCGCTTCCCTATTCGGCGGGTGCGCCGGCGCCTTATGAAATCCGCGACCGTTTCTGCATGGCGGCTGGCGAGATGGTGATGGAGCTTATCGCCCGCAACATCCGCCCGCGTGACATCGTGACTTTGAAAGCGCTTGAAAACGCGGCGACCGTGGTCGCAGCGTCTGGCGGATCGACCAACGCGGCTTTGCATCTGCCTGCGATCGCGCATGAATGCGGCATCAAGTTCGATCTTTTCGACGTCGCTGAGATCTTCAAGAAGACGCCTTACATCGCCGACCTGAAGCCGGGCGGCAAATATGTCGCCAAGGATATGTTCGAGGTGGGCGGCATCCCGCTCCTGATGAAGACCTTACTCGACCACGGTTTTCTGCATGGCGATTGCCTCACCGTGACTGGCCGCACCATGGCCGAGAACATGGCCTCGGTGAAGTGGAACCCGGATCAGGACGTGGTCTATCCGGCCGACAAGCCGATCACGGTCACGGGTGGTGTTGTCGGGCTCAAGGGGAATCTCGCCCCCGAGGGTGCGATCGTGAAGGTCGCGGGCATGAGCCCGGATCAGCTGACTTTCAAAGGCCCGGCGCTCTGCTTCGACAATGAAGAAAGCTGTTTCGAAGCGGTGACAAACCGGCGTTATCAGGAAGGCTGCGTCTTCGTCATCCGTTACGAGGGACCGCGCGGCGGTCCGGGCATGCGTGAAATGCTATCGACCACGGCGGCGCTTTACGGGCAGGGGATGGGCGCCAAAGTCGCGCTCATCACCGACGGACGCTTTTCCGGCGCGACGCGCGGATTCTGCATCGGTCATGTCGGTCCGGAGGCGGCGGTCGGCGGGCCGATCGCGCTGGTGCGCGACGGAGACATCATCGAGATCGATGCTGTGAAAGGCACGATCGAACTGCATGTGCCGGAAGCCGAACTCGCCGAGCGCCACAAGGCCTGGCAGCCGCGCAAACTAGATTTTGGTTCGGGAGCCCTTTGGAAATATGCCCAGATCGTCGGTCCCGCCGTCAATGGCGCGGTGACGCATCCAGGCGGATTCGGCGAGACGAAAATCTATGCCGACATTTAGCGCTTCCATCGCCATTGTGAGTTTTGGCCTGGCTGCTTTGCAGCCGGTACTGCCTGCCTACGCATTTGACGGCAGCGACGCTGTTGCCAATGACAAGACGCCGTTCCGCAGCTTCAAAAATCCGCAGGCTGCTTTGCAAGCCGGACTCGAAGGGTTTCGCGCGGGCGATCCGCATTCCGCGCTCGAGGCGTTGAAATATGCGGCGGCGGGCGGTGAATCTCTGGCACGCTGGAAACTCGGCAAGATGTATGCGGATGGCGATGGCGTCCCGCATGATGACATCAAGGCCTATGATTATTTCTCGCAGATCGTCGATACCTATGACGAGGATAATCCCAATCGCCGGGAATTGTCGGTGGTCGCAAGCGCGTTTGTCGCCGTTGGCGTCTATAATTTGAACGGCATTCCGAACACCAAGGTCGTGCCCAATTCCGAGCGCGCGCTGGAAATGTTCCAATATGCTGCGACCAATTTCGGCGATGCCAATGCGCAATATAATCTGGCACGCATGTATCTCGATGGTGCCGATTCTGTTCCGAAGGATGCCCGTCAGGCCGCGCGCTGGCTTTATCTCGCTGCCGACAAAGGTCATCCGCAGGCTCAGGCTCTTCTCGGCCAGATCCTCTTTACCGGCCATGAAGGTGTGCAAAAACAGCGTGCACGCGGTTTGATGTGGCTTTCGATCGCGCGCGATGCCGCTTTGCAGTCGAAGAAAGATCAGTGGATTATCGATCTTTACGACAAGGCCATGGCCGCGGCGACGGATACGGACCGGCAAGTCGCGGCGATCTATCGCGACGATCGCAATAAGCGCGATTAAACAGCAGCTTTCGCTCGATTAAGCGATCGATGTGCCTGGGCGAATGATATCCGCCGCCTTGCGGCTGTTCCGCGCAACATGGTTAACGCGTCCTTAAGGCTGGCAGCCGGCGCGCAGGCAAATTCCATCCAAAACTCAAGCTTTGAGACGGAACCCAGAACAGATGGGCGACGAATCACTGGCGCTTGAGATGTTCCGCGCGTGTTCACGCGTTATTTTGCGGGCTCGGGCAAACGCGTCAGCATCATGTAGATTTGGGCAGCCTGCGAAACGTTTTCATCGGCGGCTGCGTTAACATCTTCGTCCCATATTCAAACAGCGGGCTGCGGAATGGCGCGTATCCGGATTGGCATCGGCGGCTGGACCTTCCCGCCGTGGCGCGACAATTTTTATCCGCGCAGGCTGAGACAAGCGGACGAGCTTTCCTACGCGAGCCAGCACGTCTCGTCGATTGAGATCAATGGTACGTTTTATCGTATGCAATCGCCGGAGAGTTTCCGCCGCTGGGCCGAGGAGACGCCAAATGGCTTTGTGTTTTCTGTCAAAGCGCATCGTCTGACGACGCATCGTAAAAAGCTCGCGGAGTCGGCGCCCTCCATCGCGCGGTTTCTCGATAGCGGTCTTCTCGAATTAGGCGAGAAGCTTGGCCCAATTCTTTGGCAATTCGCGCCAGCTAAAAAGTTCGACCCAGAGGATTTCGAAGCTTTTCTCGCCCTCCTGCCGCAAAAGGCAGGAAGCCAAAAGCTGCGTCATGTTGTTGAGGTCCGGCATGAGAGCTTTTGCGACGCGGGTTTTGTAGCGCTGGCACGCCGCTATAAAGTGGCGGTCTGCTTGGCGCTCTCGGATAAATATCCGCTGATCGCGGATGTGACGTCGGATTTCATCTATGCGCGGCTTCAGATGAGCCAAGCGGACGAGGCCAAAGGCTATCCCGAAAAGGAGCTGGACCGCTGGGCTGGATATGCAAAGCTCTGGTCTGCGGGAAAAGCCAACGATGATCTTCCGCTTTTGGCAAAAGCACCCGTCGCGAAAGCCAAAGGCCGCGATTGTTTCATCTACTTCATCGGAAGTGCCAAAGAGCGCAATCCAGCCGCCGCGATGGCTTTGATGACGCGACTGAAATGAGTGTTTGCCGCCTAACTTAAACCGCGTGCGCAACGCTCATAGAATTTCAAATAGCCCGTACTTTGCGGATGCGCTTTAGCGGCGGCGATCACGTCGCGAATTTGAGGATCTCGCCGTTCAAGTGCTTCCAAAACTTTTTCGTGGAGAGCTGCGAATAATTCAAAATCCTTCGCATTTTCTGTGACGGGGCCATGCAGGGCGTAGACTTTAAGCGGCTGGCTTTTGCCTTTGATGTCAATTTTTCCCATTGAGAGAAAAAGAAAGTTTGGCGCCGCGCGGACTGTTGTCTCGCAGACGGCGATCGAAACACCAAGCGCTTTGGTCGCTTGTTCGAGCCGCGCTGCGACGTTGACCGTATCGCCAATGATCGAATAGTCGAAGCGATGTTGAGATCCGATGTTGCCGACGAAGACTTCTCCGGTAGAGATGCCAACACCGATTTGGATTGGAATGTAGTCACGCCTGGCTTTCACGGTTTCCAGCGTGGCCTTCGCATCGAGCAAGGCGACGGCGCGGCACATGGCGAGCGCGGAACGGCAGGCACGCTCGGCATAGTTTGACACATCCGCTGGCGCGTTCCAGAACGCCATCAATCCGTCGCCAATATATTTATCGATGGTGCCGCTTTCCGCGAGCACGATCTCAGTCATGGGCGTGTGCAAGCTGTTAAGAAACTGCACAACCTCCTGCGCTGACATCGTCTCGGCTCGCGCCGTAAAATCGCGAATGTCTGAGAAAAGCACACTCACCTCGCGTGCTTCGCCGCCGAGTTTGAGACTGGCGGGATCTTTGGCCAGCCTCTCGACGATCAAGGGCGCAAGATAGCGTCCAAATGCCTGCCGGACGAAACGCCTTTGCCGTTCGGAGCGCCAGTAAACCGCGACCGTCATCGTCGTATAGGCGGCAAGCGATGTAGCCGGCGGCATGATTGGATCAAAGAGCAGATCCGCGCGCAGAAAGACAAAAAAGCTCGCAGCGGCGAAGCCGGTAATCAACAAAATAGTCAAAAGTGCCGCGGCGACAGGGTTTGCAAAGCGAGCGGCCGCGGCCGCCGCGAAGCCGCCTATAACAAGCAGAGCAGCCTCAAGCCCTGGTGCATAATCCGGCCGGGCCAAATGCGCACCGCTCGCAATATGTTCGAGCAGTTCGGCGTGGATATCGATGCCAGGGACGGCTGCTTCCAAAGGCGTCGAGCGAAGGTCGGCGAGCGCGGAGGCGGTCCAGCCGACAAGTGCGATCTTGCCGTTCAACTCATCGGACGTCACGGTGTCGTCAAGCACGCGCCATGCCGGAATGTGGCGGCCTGGTTGCGATCCGGCGAAGCGCACGCGCACCATCCCGTCGGACTCGGTGTCGATTTGCGCCTCGCCAATCTTGATTGAAATGACGCCTGTCGAGGCTCCATAGGCTTCTGCGCCCGACGCGTTCGATGATTTGACGATGATCGTATTGGCGGCTTGCGCGACCCGCAGAGCCTCGGCATCGAGCGAAGGGACAAGCATTGGCATCCCGTTACTTCCGTCGATGCCGAAGATTAAAGGCGCCTTGCGCACGATCAGATCGCGGTCTGGGATCCAATTGATGCTGCCGAGTCCGGCTGCGTTCTCAGCCAAGCGCGGCAGCGGCAGAATGGCGTTGTGAAACCGCGTCAAAAAAGGGATCGGGTCATCACCCGCTGTTGCAAATCCCGTTTTAAGCGTAATGCCGTGAGCTGCGCCGTCGAAGGTCAAGACCATCGCGAGAACGGACTGGGTCTTCGCTAAAGTTTCAGCCAGAGTATCCGCCGTGACGAGACCTTTTGCGGCAAGCGCATCATGAAAGACGCGGCGCTCGGGCAGATCGGGCAATTGCTCCAGCATGCTTTCTGGCGTCAGACGATCTTGTTCCGCGAAGAGAATGTCGAAAACAACGGCCGCCGCGCCGAGCGAATGGAGCTTTCCGGCAAGTTCCGCGAGGCGGCTGCGCGGCCAAGGCCATTGCCCGATCTTTCGCAGCGACGCATCGTCGATATCGATGACGCGGACCGGCAGATCCGGCGTCCATTGGCGCGGTGCGATCTTTTGATAATGGTCGAAAACCAAATTGCGCAGATTTTCGAGAACCGGAGGATTGGCAAAACAGATCGCAACGCCAAGCGCGACGGGTGCCAGCCAAATGACGAGTCCAAGACCTCCGTGCCAGAGCGTCAGCAGTCCGTCTTTAATGGCGCCCTTTGCCATAGGCGCTCATGCAAGTTCGATACGGATCGGCACATGGTCGGACGGTTTTTCTTCACCGCGCCGCTCTTTGTCGATTGTGACCTTGAGGAGCCGGTCGGCGGCTTGCGGCGATAACAGCAGATGGTCGATTCTGATGCCTTTGTTTTTCTGCCAGGCGCCTGCCTGATAATCCCAAAATGTATAGAGCCCGGCATCGTCGGTTGTTGCGCGCAAAGCATCCGTCAGTCCAAGATTGATCAGGGTGCGGAAACGTGAACGCGTTTCCGGAAGGAAAAGGGCGTCACTCACCCAAGCGGCTGGGTCATAAGCATCGCGCGCGTCCGGAATGACATTATAATCGCCAGCAAAGACCAATGGCTCCTCATAGGCGAGCAAGGCCTTTGCATGCGCGATGAGCCGTTCCATCCAGCCGAGCTTATAAGGGTATTTATCGGTATCGGGCGGATTGCCGTTTGGCAGGTAAAGGCAGGCAACACGCACCACGCCAGAGCCATCCGGCACAATCGCTTCGATATAGCGGGCATGTTCGTCGCTTGGATCGCCGGGCAGGCCGCGCGTCACTTCAATCGGCTGTTTCGACAAGATCGCAACCCCGTTGAAGCCTTTTTGACCGTGCGTGGCGACATTATAGCCAAGGGCTTCGACTTCCAAACGCGGGAAGGCCTCATCGACACATTTGATTTCCTGAAGGCACAGAACGTCGGGTCCAACCTCCCTCAGATAGCGAAGCAGGTGTTCTGTCCGTTGCCGGACAGAATTGACGTTCCAGGTCGCGATTTGCACAGCGTTCATCCTCATGACAGCGCATCAGCCTTTCGTGTGACTGAATGTATACGCTCCGCTGATGGAAGACATTCCCAAATGAAAAGAGATGCTCAAATGAAAAGCGCGCCCGGGCGGTCCCGGACGCGCATATCCGCTTTATCAAAGGCAGATCAACGATGATGATGCCAATGGAAATGGCGGTGCCAGTGGTGGTGCCAATGGCGATGAAAGCCCGAACGGCCTGTCAGGAGATGTGAGCCTTCCACGGCGATGCCGGGCTTCATGGGCGCTGCTGGCATTTGCGCGGCATCGGCGCTGGCGATCATAAGTCCGAGCGCGGCTAGGCTCAGTGTGAGATGACGAATCATAAAAACCTCCTATGGAGTTGGCTTCAATTCGGCCCCGGAGCATGACCGGTGGGGGAGGATCATGCTCCGGGCGGGATGTGCTCCATAGTTACAATCGCAGAAGAGGACTGACGCAGAGATGAATTCGCCGGTCATCTGCCGTTCAGCTCAACAGGATGAGCAAAGTGTGAGCGGTTTTGCTATGGCTGTTATGACGAGAGGCGACCAGCATGTTTTGGCGCTGTAAAACGCGTTGGGCGCGGCGGCTGCATCAAGCGTGGCAGATGACCATTGGGAAGAACGCCTTCGCGCATAATGGCGCGCCGCAGAGGCCCGATCATCGAAAAAGCCAAAAGCCCGGCGCTGCGCAAAAAATCAACCGGAATCAGATCCGTCAGCAACGACCGGTTGAGCACGTCGATCCCAAGCGTCCTGACGGAAATGTCGCTTCTGCGCTCGCTGCTATAGGACGCGAGTGTCGCGGCGGTGCCTATGTCGTGCCCTAAATGTTGCGCGTCTTCCAGGATCTCAGCAAGGTTAGCGGTGTCGCGTAAACTGAGATTGAGGCCCTGCGCTGCGAGCGGCGGGAAGACATGCGCGGCTTCGCCAATCAGGGCGATGCGATGTCCGGCGAGACGGCTGACGCGTAAGCCTGCCATGGGAAAATGGCCGAGTTGTCCATCGACACGCAATGCGCCGAGATGGCTGTGGGTTTGATGTTCGATTTCCGCGGCGAGAGCCTCGCCATCGAGCGCGCGCCGGCGTTTCGCCTCGCTCTCGCTCATCAGCCATACGAGAGAGGAGCGGTATGGAGTATCGTCTTTCTCCGGAAGTGGCACGAGCGTACAGGGGCCCGATCGCGTGTGAAATTCCGTGGAGATCTGATGGTGCGGATGTTCATGCGCGAGAAACGTGGTCAGCGCGACCTGAGGATAGGTCCAAGCGCGTGCGCCAATGCCGGCCTTGCGGCGGCCGAGCGAACGGCGGCCGTCAGCGGCGACAAGGAGTTTGGCTTCGAAACATGCGCCGTCTTCCGTGGTGACGCGAACGCGGTCTTTTTCAAAGGAGACATCGCTTAAAAAGCCTTCATGCAGTGTGAGGCCAGGTTTGGTACGTGCGATGGCGGCGAGTGTCTCCACCAGCTTATTGTTTTCGATGTTGGCGCCAAAGGCGGGCAGGCCGATCTCGCTTGCAGAAAACGTCACCGTCCTGGCTTTGAACGCCGAACCTGTATCGTCGATCATGCTGATCGCCGCGATCGGGCAGGCGAGGGGTTCTAATCGCGGCCAGAGCCCAAGCGCGCGATAAAAGCGCAGAGACCCCTCAAAAAGAGCCACCGTCCGCCCATGGGCTTCAAGGTCGAGACGGCCGATGCACAGCGTCGCAAACCCCGCATCGGCCAGTGCGATCGCGGCCGAAAGGCCAGCCGCACCTGCGCCGGCAACGATAATATCGGCGCGAGATAGCGAAGAGCTCACATTGGCCTCTTAGTAGATAACCCCTCCCGGAGTCTGCACCTTTCCGGCGTAACCCGCTAGCGTTTATCGGCGGCAATATAGTCGCGGCGCGGCGCCCCGGTATAAAGCTGGCGCGGGCGGCCGATTTTTTGGCCTGGATCTTCGATCATTTCTTTCCACTGCGCGATCCAGCCTGTGGTGCGCGCAACAGCGAAGAGCACCGTAAACATGGAGGTTGGGAAACCCATCGCCTTCAAGGTGATGCCAGAATAGAAGTCGATGTTCGGATAGAGCTTCTTTTCGACGAAATATCCATCGCTGAGGGCGATCTTCTCGAGTTCGATCGCGACTTCGAGCAGCGGGTCATCTTTTTTGCCGAGCTCATTCAAGACCTCATGACAGGTTCTCTGCATAATTTTCGCGCGTGGATCGTAATTCTTATAGACGCGATGCCCAAAGCCCATCAGACGGAACGGATCGTTCTTATCTTTCGCGCGTGCGATGAACTTCGGAATATTCTCGGCTGTTCCGATCTCTTCCAGCATTTTGAGCGCTGCTTCGTTGGCGCCGCCATGGGCGGGGCCCCAAAGGCAAGCAACACCCGCTGCGATACAAGCAAAGGGATTGGCTCCGGACGAGCCAGCAAGCCGGACGGTCGATGTGGACGCGTTCTGCTCATGGTCGGCGTGCAGGATGAAAATGCGATCGAGCGCCTTCGAGAAGACGGGATTGACCTTATAATCCTCGCAGGGCACCGCGTAGCACATGCGCAAGAAATTCGAGGCGTAGTCGAGTTCGTTCTTCGGATACACGAAGGGCTGACCGACGTTATATTTATAGGCCATCGCAGCGAGCGTCGGCATCTTCGCGATGAGCCGCATGGAAGCGATCATGCGCTGCTTCTGATCTGCGATATCCGTCGAGTCGTGATAGAAAGCTGAAAGCGCGCCAACGCTTGCAACCATCACGGCCATCGGATGCGCGTCGCGCCGGAATCCTTGGAAGAACCGCGCCATCTGCTCATGCACCATGGTATGGCGCGTGATTCGATATTCGAAATCGGTTTTCTGCGCCGGTGCCGGCAATTCGCCATAGAGCAAGAGATAGGCGGTTTCGAGAAAGTCGCCATGTTCGGCCAATTGCTCGATCGGATAGCCGCGATAAAGCAAGACCCCCTCATCGCCATCGATATAAGTGATCTGCGATTCGCAGCTCGCCGTCGAGGTGAAGCCGGGATCGTAAGTAAACATCCCCGTTTGAGCATAGAGCTTGCCGATATCAACGACAGAGGGACCGATCGCGCCCGTTTTAACGGGCATATCGACCTTATGATCGCCGATGCTGAAAGACCCTGTCGTCTCGCTCATAAAATTGCCCTCGCTGCCCTAACTGGTATACCATCCACAAAGCGAATCGATGTCTCGATCGTCAATGCTCAGGTGAAGATTCGGGCGTCACCCTCTTGTGCTGCACTGCACACACCTACATGAGGATTGGCTTCCGTTCAAGCGACGGACTCTCCTGCCTTAGTCCGATTGATCTTGCAAACGGCTCAAACTTTCGTCGCGTCCCAAAACCTCTAGCACATCGAAGATTCCGGGCGACGTCGAACGCCCTGTGAGCGCCGCGCGCAGCGGCTGTGCGACCTGTCCGAGCTTGACCTTCGTTTCCTCGACATAGGTGCGCACAACCTCTTCCGTCGCGGCCGCGGTCCATTCGGAGAGCGCGGCGAAACGCGGAATGAGTTGCGTGATATGCGCCCGCGCTTCGCCTGCGAGAATCGTCTTCGCTTTATCATCCAGCGCGAGTGGCCGCTCCGCGAAGAGGAAATTGGCGCCGTCGAGAAGTTCGATCAAAGTTTTGGCGCGCTCTTTGAGGCCGGGCATAGCCTTCAAAAGTTTCGCCCGCATGGTTTGGTCATATTTTTGGAGAATGGTTTCGGCATTCGGCAGAAAGGGAAGCGCGGCATCGACCGCGCTGATCAAGCTCTCGTCTTCGCTCGATCGCATATAATGCCCGTTCATGCTTTCGAGCTTGACGAAGTCAAAGCGCGCGGCCGAGCGGCCGATATGCGGAAGATCGAATGCTTCGATCATTTCCTGTGTCGTAAAAAACTCCTTGTCGCCTTGGCTCCACCCAAGCCGCACGAGATAGTTGCGGAGCGCGTCTGGCAAATAGCCCATGGCGCGATAGGCATCGACGCCAAGCGCGCCGTGGCGCTTCGACAATTTGGCGCCGTCCGGCCCGTGGATCAGCGGAATATGCGCCATCGCCGGCACATCCCAGCCGAGCGCCTGGTAAATCTGCGTCTGACGCGCCGCATTGGTCAGATGATCGTCGCCGCGGATGATTTGCGTAACGCCCATGTCGTGATCATCGACAACGACGGCCAGCATATAAGTCGGCGTGCCGTCGGAGCGCAGAAGGACAAGATCGTCGAGATCTTTATTGGCCCAGCTGACGCGGCCTTGCACCTTATCTTCGACGATGGTTTCGCCGTCTTGCGGCGCCTTGAGCCGGATCACCGGTTTAATACCGGCGGGGGCCTCCGAACTTGAGCGCTCGCGCCAGCGTCCGTCATAGCGGGGAGGACGGCTCTCGGCCCGCGCCTTTTCGCGCATCTCTTCGAGTTCTTGCGGTGACGCATAGCAATAATAGGCTTTGCCCGCGGCGAGCAGCGATTCCGCCGCCTCGCGGTGGCGCGCCGCGCGTTGAAACTGATAGATGACATCGCCATCCCAGGTCAGGCCAAGCCATGAAAGCCCATCGAGAATCGCGGCAATGGCGGCATCGGTCGAGCGTTCGCGATCCGTGTCCTCGATGCGCAGGAGCATCTTGCCGCCGGTGTTGCGGGCATAGAGCCAGTTGAACAGAGCCGTCCGCGCTCCGCCGATATGAAGAAACCCCGTCGGCGACGGAGCGAAACGAGTGACCACGGGGTCGGACATCCGGTGTATCCTGGCAGGGTGTGGATAAAGGGAGAGGCGGAGCTTTGCTCTCGCCTCTCACAGCGCGTCGTGTAGCATGGAAAAAGTGAAAGCAAAGAGGTAATGGTGGACCTCAATATATTTGAGGCCGTTGCCACGTTGTTTTAACCGAACTGTTTTGCGTCCGGGAGTTTCATGGGGGACAGTGCCGGATCAGCCGTCGCGAAGCGGCGCTTCGCCGCTGGCGGCGCCTTCGCGATGCGATGGAGGCGCTCCGGCCTCGCTTGGATCGCACTGCGCCGCGCCGTTGAAGAAGAACTGGCGCAGCGGCGGCTCTTTCTCTGGCTTCCCGTGGCCGTCGGCGCGGGCGTGGTTTTCTATCTCGAAGCCGATCGTGAACCATCGCTCAGCTTCGCAGCTGCGCTTGCCGCGATCTTCGCGCATTCAGCTTGGTTCGCACGCCATAACCGGGCTCTCTTCGTGCCGCTGGCAGCGCTTTGCGCTATCTTTACTGGGATGGTTTCGGCTGCTTGGCGCTCCGAACGCGTCGCGGCGCCCGTGCTCGATCATATCCAGATCGCAAATCTGGAAGGCTTTATCGAGGAAATGGATTTCCGCCGCGAAGGCGCGCGGTTTCTGCTGCGCCTGACATCGGCTGAGGGCATGAAGCCGGAAGCGATGCCCTATCGCGTCCGGCTGACGATCCGCCGCGCACCGCCCTTTGAGGCAGGCACTTTTGTGCGGCTCAAGGCGCGCTTGCTGCCGCCCTCGCATGCCAGCCTGCCGGGCGGCTATGACTTTGCCCGCGACGCCTGGTTCATGAGGCTGGGCGGCGTTGGCAATGTGCTGGGAACGCTCAATGCCGTCGAACCGCCTGCGCCGCCGGATTTCTTTCTTTCCGTTATGAGTGCCATTGACCGTGGCCGCAACGCGCTGGCGCGGCGCATCGATGAGACGGTTGGCGGCGATGCGGGTGCGATCGCCGCCGCCATGGTGACCGGCAAGCGCGATCTTCTGTCCGAAAACGCCAAGGAGGTCATCCGCGAGGCGGGCATTTTTCACATCATCACGATTTCCGGCGTGCAGATGACGCTGGTCGCGGCGATCTTCTTTGTCGGCTTGCGGCGCATTTTGGCGCTCTCGCCAGCGCTTGCCCTGCGGCAGCCGATCAAGAAATGGGCGGCTTTCGCGGCGATCGCGGGCGCGGTCTTCTACGATATCGCGACAGGCTCGCGCGTTGGCACCGAACGCGCCTTGTTCATGACCATCATCATGCTGAGCGCTGTCATTGCCGACCGGCAGGCGCTGACGATGCGCAATCTTGCCTTCGCCGCGCTCGCCGTGATGCTGATCGAGCCGGAAGCCATTTTGGGTGCGAGCTTTCAACTGTCCTTCGCGGCGGTCGCGGCGCTTGTCGCGGTCTATGAGGGGCGCATGGCGGCGCTTGCGCGGCAAAGCGAAGATCGCGTTGCTCACGCGGCTATCCCGGTCGAAGAGGGAGGCCCATGGGCGCGGCTCGCACCCGCGCGCGAGTGGCTGCGGCACGGGCCGGGCGCGCTTTTGTTTGCGACCTTCTGCGCGACCTCGGCGACCGCATCTTTCATGGCCTATAATTTTCACGAATTGAGCCCCTATGTGCTCGCGGGCAATCCGCTGACCTTGCTCGTCATCGAAATGTTCGCAGTGCCCGGCGCTTTGCTTGGCGCTGTGCTCTATCCTTTGGGGCTGGATGCCTGGGTCTGGCATTATGTCGGCGCGGGCATCGGGTTCATCATGTGGGCGGCGCGGCTCATCGGCGGGCTGCCGGGTTCGACGATCCATCTGCCAGCTTTCGCGCCCTGGGCCGTCGTGTTTCTGGCGCTGGCGGTGCTCTCCGCCGTCATCTGGCGCAGCATGATTTTCCGGCTGACCGCCATTCCCTTGGCTTTGATCGGCCTCAGCGGCGCGATCCTGGGTCCCGATTTCGATATAGCCATTGCGCCGACGGGCGACGCCGCGGCCTTGCGCGGTCCCGATGGCCAGCTTGCCGTCATCGGCAAAAGACCCAGCGCCTTCACGGCCGAACAATGGCTGCGCGCCGATGCCGATGGCCGCGTGGCGCGCGCCGCTGTGCTGAAAGAGGCTTGCGATAAATGGGGTTGCGCCGCCTATCTCAAAGATGGCCGCGCCGTCTCCGTTGTCGCTGACAAACATGCCTTCGCCGAAGATTGTGTACGTGCGACGGTGATCGTCACACCTCTCTTCGCGCCTGAGGGCTGCGCCGCGCCGCTCATCTTTGACCGCGACAAATTGAAGGAGACGGGCGCCGTCACGCTGCGGATCTCGGGCGATGAGATGCTGATCCGCACGGCGCGCGCGCCTGGAGAGGACAGGCCGTGGTCGCGTCCGCCGCCACGGCACTGGGGGAAGGCTGCGCTCAATGCCGAGCGCGACGACGAAGAAGCGGATGAGACCGGCGGCGATCCGTTCGATCAATGACATAAACGCATCTTCTCAGGTTGCCGGAAAACCATCGCGGCACAAATCAATAGCGCCGGAGTAGGCTCACGAGCTTGCCCTGGATGCGGACGCGATCGGGTCCGAAAATGCGGGTCTCATAAGCGGGATTGGCGGCTTCGAGCGCGATCGAAGCGCCGCGCCGGCGCAGGCGCTTCAAGGTCGCTTCCTCATCGTCGATCAGCGCCACGATAATGTCTCCCGTCTCAGCCGTATCCTGCTTGCGGATCACGACGGTATCGGCATCGAAAATGCCCGCTTCGATCATCGAATCGCCGCGGACTTCAAGCGCATAATGTTCGCCGGGCGACAGCATATCCGGCGGCAGGCTGATCGTATGGCTGCGCGACTGCAAGGCGGTGATCGGCGTGCCCGCCGCGATGCGTCCCATGACCGGGATGGCAATAACCGACCGGCTGAAATCATCCTCCGCCGCCGCTTGGCTCGCGATCGGATGCACGCGGCCGAGATTGCCCTCGATCACGCTCGGGGCGAATTTCTTGCCGCGCGCCGGGCTTGGCGGCGCGGATGAATCCGGCATGCGCAAAATCTCGAGCGCGCGCGCCCGGTTTGGCAGGCGGCGGATAAAGCCGCGCTCTTCAAGTGCGAGGATCAGCCGGTGGATGCCGGATTTGGACCGCAGATCGAGCGCGTCCTTCATCTCGTCGAAGGAAGGCGGCACGCCAGCCTCCTTCAGGCGCTCGTGGATGAACCGCAGCAATTCGTTCTGCTTTTTGGTGAGCATATGTGTCCGTCCCCCTGGCGCGCCTTTGCGCAGCGGCCGCCCGAATCAAGCGCCGCTTGTCCTTGCCCATAGACTCAGAGAGCCTTAAACAAAGAGTGAACGTACTCTATATGTTCTTGATGTGTCCGGCAAGATAAAGAATAAGCTGGCTCCCATCCTGAAGAACGGTGGAGGCAAATCGGATATGCGGAGGAGTTCGCCGAAAGTATTATCTCACTTGGAAGTTGGTTATGGTACTTCAGGCCTACATTGATGATAGCTATAACGCAGGCGGCGTATTCGTCTTAGGCGGGCATATTGCGCCCGCCGACATATGGGCCAAATTCGCAAAAGATTGGGAAGAGTTGCTGCCCTACGGGGTTCGGTCAAAGGACGGAAACCATCACTTTAAGATGTCCGAAATGGCAGCCATTCCAGAAAGAATGGATCGTGTCGGAGCCTTTTATAAGCTTATCGAAGAACACGAATTAATTTCGATTTCATGTAAGATAGACATTCAGAATCTTTTGAATGCGAAGAAGAGACTATGGGTCTTGGGACAACGTATTGATTGGACACATCTAGAAGATCCATTCTTTTTTACGTTCAGGGCATTAATCGATAATCTTCATGATCATAGAGAAATGTTCCCTTCATTACCGAGGAACGAACAAATAGAGTTCATCTTCGACGAGCAGTCTCAAAAAAGGATTATACTACCTGCTTGGAATAGTTTCCTTCAGTCTCGAACCCCTGAGACGCTTCGATTATTTGGAGCCCCCCCAAGATTTGAAAATGATAGAGATTTTTTGCCCTTACAGGCGGCGGATTTATGGGCGTGGTGGACTAGGCAATGGTACGAAGACGGATGTCCCATGTTCGAAACTGAAAACGGAAAGACTATTGTAATGCGGGGAAACGTAAGCTCGAAAAAAATACATAGATCAATATTTATATCTTATGATGAAGAGAGAATTACAAAGTCTTATAAGAGTATTTTCAAGTTACAATTCCCCTCGGTCGTTATCTACGACGATAAATATCAGGGTGAGTGACTGCTCGAAAAATGTATCGGGGACGCGCTATCGTCCACCTCATATCACGCACGTCTCGCCATATCCGCCTTACGGGCGATCATCTTTTCGGCCAGCGCGGGGCTGCCGCCATTCGCGATAATCACATCGCGGATCGCAGTGTCGGGGATAGCAAGCACCACGGCGATGGCCGCGTTGATTTCAGCGGGGCTCATGTCGCCGAAAAGTTTCACCGCATGTGGATTGTCCGCGTTGGTGCGCAGCGTGTCGAGTTCGCCGGCGCTTGTGCCAAAGGCTTTGCCTTTCGGATCGCCCTGGCCGCGAAACGCGAGCGCGCCGCCAACATCGAGTGTGGTGACCACGCCATTGACGACGCCCTGATTGTCGCCATCGAATCCGGCGGCGTCCCAATTGGCAGTCCAGGCGTGCACCCCGAGCCAGCGCTGCGCTTCTTTGCGCTCGCGCTCGCTGAGACGCGACACATGCTTCTTATCGAGCGTTGTGAACACAGTTGCGACTTGATTGGGGTCCTTCGCGGGCACATAGGTGAGCGTCGGCGCGCCGGCGAGGCGATAGAGCTTCGCTGCGATGATCTCGTTGCGCGCATGCGCGGGCGATTCCAGCGACTTCACATAAAATTGCCGGCCGGTTTTATCCTGATAGATGCCGCCCGGATTGCTGCCCATCTGCCGGCCGGTTTTTTCCATCGTGGTTGTGTCGATCACATTGGCATCCACTTCGGCCATGGACTTCGTCCGTTGCACGAGTGCCAGCTGCGCCTGCGTCTCGATCGCGCCTTGGCGCGCGCGGCGGACCTCCGCGATGGCCTGCTCAGGCGGCAGGCCTAATTCAACGAGAAGCCGTGCCGCCATCATGCCGGCGCGGCCAAGGCCGCCTTTGCAATGCACGAGCACATCGCCGCCGGCGCGGAGCAGGGCGCGGATGTCGCGGCCTTGCGTCTCCCATTGCTTTTCAAAAGCGTCGTCTGGAATCGCATAGTCCGCGATGGGCAGATGCCGCCACTCGAGACCCCGGCTTAGGATCTCAGACCCGAGATTGGGCACCTTGAGCGCTATGAGTTCGGCGGGCTCGACCAGCGTCAGCACCAGACGCGCGCCCCAGGCTGCGATGACGTCGAGATCAGCCGCGAGATCGCGCGCCCAAGCCCCGGTGCTGGCAGCAGCATCATGCTTGCCGGGGCAGAATGTGATGCCGATACGCCCATGCACGGGGCTTGCGCGCACCTCCGCGATTTGAAGCGGATGGGTTTGGCTTGTGCGCGCTCCGGCCATTCCGCATGCTACGATCAATCGATAACGGCGCATGTTTATGCGGAAAAGCCGCGCCCAGCAATCGGCCGATCGGCGCTGGTTCGCTGCCGGTGGAAAACGGGTGTCGCACGGCAGGCTGTGTTTGTGCCTAAAATATCAGCGCTTCAGAGGGGTATTTTTCATCATATGGGGTTGAAAATAGGCAGAAATAGAGGCATAGAAACGGCATCTGATCGTCCGCTTGCGCCCCCGGCAGGCGCGTACCAAGAGTGTTAGGCTTCCATGCTCCAAAAATTCGTTATTTTAAAAGGCATTAGCGGCAAGCCGCTGAAGCGAGTCTTTATGACCGCCGAAAAAGAAGAAATTGTCATTTGTGACCCGGAGCGATTTTCCGACATTAAAGCCGGAGATCATGGTGTCGCGAGCGTGTCCTATGATCGCGTTTTCAATTTTGAAGAGGACGCTTATCTTCAGCTTTTGAGGGAATGGGAGACGTCGCGGGAGACGAGCTCCGACGCTTGGCAGCGGCTCGGACATATCGAACTTCCGGCTGATGCCGACGAGCATTCCTGCCCGTTCTGGTGCTGACGCAAGAGCTGAACGAAGATCTTTGAGAACGCGGCCTGTCTCTCAAGACGGCCGCGTTTTTCATTTCAGGTGATATCGAGGCAGCTGTGCTTGCTGAAAGCTCTCAAAGCCAGCGCCGCGGGCCATTCCCCGATGTGCTTCCATCAGAGTTATAAACTTGGCCCGCGATAAAGCGCCAAATGACCAAAACGATTACGGCTCCAATCGTCGCGCCGATGAAACCCGCGCCTTGATCCTCACGATACCAGCCAATCTTTTGGCCAATAAAGGTCGCAACGAAAGCGCCCGCGATTCCGAGCACGACGGTCAGGATGAAGCCGCTCGGATTGTTTGGCGCGGGTGAAAACCAGCGCGCCAGCATGCCGGCGAAAAAGCCAATCAATATGATCCAGAGTATGTGCCCCATAAAATCCTCCTGCTCGAAAAGACTCGTCTTTTAAAAACCCGCTGGCGTGAGCCTGATAATTTTGCACGGATCGCCAGCCTTGGCGGGTGGCGCCTCCGGCTCGCGCACGATCAGACATTGCGCTTGCGCCAGGATACGAAGCAAGGATGAATCCTGAGCTTCGAAAGGATGTGCGACGGGCAAGCTGCCTTGGGAAGGTGTGAGCGTCGCGCGCAAATAATCTTGCCGTGAATCATTGGCGTTGAGAGGTGCGCCAAGCACAGCCATCTCCAAACCGTCCGCATCCGCGTGCGGATCGCCGCTCATGGCCCGAATGAGAGGGACGAGGAAGAGCAGGCCGCAGACGATCGATGAAGCAGGGTTGCCGGGCAGGCCCAAAATGGACATGGCACCAAGGCGGCCTTGGATCAACGGCCGTC
>Ga0116230_10000322_pt1 | contig 41194 bp, 30 predicted proteins | sample S1TSphfallax_3_FD_88678 | JGI IMG/M metagenome (GOLD analysis project Ga0116230, IMG submission 88678) | Host-associated microbial communities from peat moss isolated from Minnesota, USA - S1T2_Fd - Sphagnum fallax MG | ecosystem: Host-associated > Plants > Peat moss > Unclassified | place... | reverse complement strand
GCCCTCACGGTTGCACTGCGCGGCGGCGGCGGCCCAGTCTCCTTCGCGGACGGCCTGAGTGCAGCGCGGGAACTTGACGAGCAGCCCTTCAAATCCCACGTTGAAGGCCATGTCGAAGATGGCCGCGCAGGCTTCGGCGGGGTAGGCGTCGTAGTCCGGAAAGGCCTCGGTCAACTGCGCATGAAACTCCTGAACGCGCCGGAGCAAGAGCGCCTGAATGGCGGCTTCCGGCAGCGTGAGGGCGGTGAATTTCTCGTAATAGCGGAAGTCTTGGCCCTTTGGCTGAGCTGCGACGTTGTGGAAGTCGGTGGCGATCTGATCGGGGGTTGCGGCGATGGCGTGGTCCGGATCGGAGCCTCCGGTTGGGCGCACTACGAAGGCAAGCTCCTGGGCTGCGGCCACATCGGCCAGCAGGTTGCCGACGCCTACGGTGACGTTGGCGGCGGTGTCCTGGTACATGTAGGGGACGGAGCCCTCGAACGCGGTAAGAACTGGCAGGTAAGTGGTTGTGTTCAGCATTTCTTCCTCCTGCCGCGCAGTTTAGCGAAAACAGGCATAATTCAACGCAATTGCCGGCCCGCGACGGTCGGCTATGATCGGCGTATGGCGAGCGTGACGGATTTTGCGGGGAAATGGGCGCTGGTGACGGGGGCGAGCGCGGGGATTGGCGTGGCTTTGGCGCGGGAACTGGCGCGATGCGGGGCGAAGCTGATTTTGACCGCGCGGCGCACGGAGCGGCTCCAGGCGCTGGCGGCCGAGCTTCGCGCGCAGGGGACGGAAGTGCGGCTGGTGACGGCGGACTTGACGGATCGCGCCGCGCCGCGGGCGATCTACGAGGCGACCGTGGGCGCTGGGCTGGAAGTCGATATCCTCATCAACAATGCCGGGCTGGGGCACTTTGGTGCGTTCGTTTCGCTCGAACTGGAGCAGGAGTTGAGCCAGATTCGGGTAAATTGCGAGGGGATGGTGCATCTGTCGCGGCTGTTTGTGCCGGCGATGGTGGAGCGGCGGCGGGGTTGGGTGATGGTGGTGGCGTCGGTGGCGAGCTTTCAGCCGGTGCCGTTTCTTACGACGTATGCCGCGACCAAGGGGTTCGATCGCTTCTTCGCTCTGGGACTGGCGGAGGAGGTTGCGCCGTTTGGGGTGAAGGTTTCGGCGCTGTGTCCGGGGCCGACGGAGAGCGAGTTTTTTGTGGTGTCGAAGGTGGAAAAAGACCCCAATGCGCGGGCGATGGGGATGCGGCACCGGCAGTCGGCGGAAGAGGTGGCGCGGATTGGGGTTGCGGGGCTGGCGCGGGGGAAGCGGACGGTGATTCCGACTGGGAGCGGGACGATTTCGGCCCTGGCGGTTCGATTTTTGCCGGTGGGCGCGATTACCTGGTTGGTGGCGAAGACGATGCGGCCGGGGAAGTGATCCCACCCCTGGTGTCCTTAGCTGGAAATTCGGTGAAGAAGCCGGAGGGTAGCTCCGAGCGTAAATCCCTGAAACGCGGATCAATTCCTGAAAAGCGGATCGATTCCGGAAAAGCGGATTAATCCCCGAAAAGCGGATCCTTCGCTGCGCTCAGGATGACAACATTTGTTGGAACCAATTGAGACTGAGAACACTAGCCGCGAGGGCGAGAGCGGGGCGAGGGCAATAGCGGGGCGATGGCGGGGCGAGGGCGGGGCGATGGCGGGGCGATGGCGGGTTACCGCGTTCGTTTGCGGCCGGTTTCGTTTGACGGTGGCTACTGGGACGTGGCGGGAGGCAGCGTTTCGGGGATCTGCGTGTTGCTGGCGATGGTGAAGGAGTTGAAGAAGCGGTTCACGTCCGCTTCATGGCGGCCGGCGGCTGAGGGCGATGTGGCGATGAGCATGTAGAGGCGGGTGCCGGCGTAGATCAGGCGCGCGTCCAGGATGCCGCCGCCGACGTTGCGGGCCTCGATGTCCCGGCCGGGAAAGCCCTGGGGATTGCTGCGGATTTCGCTGATTTTGGTGGTTGCGGTGCGGGCCAGGGCGCCGTCGCGTGCTTCATCGAGGGTCTTTTCGGGAACGAGGTCGTTCATGCGGGCTACGGGCGGTTTGTCGGCCCAGGCGACGGCGTAGGTGCGGTCGGATTCGGGCTTCACTTGCAGCATGCTGATGGCTTCGGTGCTGCCGGCTTCGTTGTCGGCCTGGACGGCGACGCGTTTGGGGTCGCCGGGCATCTCCAGCTTGAAACCCTGGGAGGTTTCGTCGACGGTACGCCACGCCAATTGTTTGCCGGACGCGGAATCGAGAACGGCGTCGCTCGAGCGAGTCGGCAGCCATTCGCGTAAGAAGCCGATTTCTTCGCGGTATCGCCAGACAGAGACCATCCCGATTGCGAGCAGGATGAGGGCAACGTACAGGTACACGCGTTTCATATACTTGAGCTTGCGGTGCGCCTCGCGGTCGGGGCAAGCCGGGAATTAACTAAAGAGTAACGGGTGTGCTCATTTTGTTAACAGGCAACCAGGCGGTTTTTGGGGTTTACCGCATTGCAGGAAAAATTTGCGCGGGCGAGACAACTTCTTTGCGGCTCGTGCATCTCATTGAGTAACCAGCAGAGGCAACCGCTGTAGTACTAACCCGCCAAAGCGCTTCTACCTTCGTAGTTGGTCTGGAAACGGACTCCCCTCACCCGATCCACAGAACATCCCTTCACAATTGCCTCTCGAGTGGGTCCGCCGGAAGGCGGGCCCAAAGCTCTTCAGGGCGTTTCTTGGGCTTGCGGCGCACGATGGCGGCGGGACGCGGGAATCGCGGAAGAAGCGGGTGCTTCCCTTCGTTCAGGATGACAACTTTCTTGGCGCGACATTCCCGGCCGGGAGAGCGAAATTTCTTCGACGGGCTTCCAATGCCGGAAACTACAATCGAAAACAGCATGGCTGCCGTTTCCGACTCGAGCACCGACGTTTCTCGCGCTGACAATGGCGTTGGTTTGTTGCGCGTTCCGGCGTGGGCGGGGTTCGATTGGCTTTGGCATGGGTTCAGTACGCATTCGGGCGGGGTGAGCCGGGCGTATCTGCCGGAGGGGTTTGAGGCGTCCCGGCCCGATTTGGGTCAGCTGAATCTGGGCTTTACCGCGGCGGACTCGGCGGAAAATGTGCATGAGAACCGCCAGCGCTGGATCGAAGCTGTGACTGGGGTCCGCGAGACGCCATTGCGGACGATCCGGCAGGTGCATTCCAACACCAGCGTTGTTGCTGGGCCCGCGGCTCCGGAGGCGATTCCGGAGGCGGATGGGATTCTGACCGGTGAGCCGGGAATCTTGCTGGGCGTGATGACGGCGGACTGCATTCCGGTGCTGGTCGCCGATCCGGAGATGCGGGCGGTTGCGGCGTTCCACGCCGGCTGGCGCGGCACTGTCGCGCGGATTGTGGAGCATGGCGTGGCGCGAATAAGGGCGGAGTTCGGCTCCGATCCGGCGCAGCTGGTGGCGGCGATCGGGCCGGGGATTGGCCGCTGCTGTTACACCGTGGGCGCTGAGTTGCGCGAGCAGTTTGAGGCGCAATTCGAGTATGGCGCGGAGTTGTTTCAGGGCGGCGGCAATACGGAGTTCCTCAACGCTCCCTCGCGGCTGGACTTGATCGAAGCGAACCGGCGGCAGTTGCTGGATGCGGGGCTGAAGGCGGGTGTGATTGCCGTGATCGGCGGATGCACCGCTTGCCAGCCGCGGTTTTTCTATTCGCACCGGGCTTCAGCGGGACACGCTGGGCGAATGATGGCCTCGATCGGCATTCGGCGTTCCTAACGGCGCGGGGAAGATTCGTTGGGGTTGCGGCCGACGGGGAGGATGCGCTCCTCGCCGCAGTCGGGGTGGACGCACTTCCAGGTGTTCATGTTGCGGGTGGGGTAGTCGACGGCGCTGATGAGCCAGGCGTGGGTATGATTTTCAAGGGGCAGCAGGGCCTGCATGAATCCGGTCACAGCCTGGGAAAAGCGCTCGGGTTCATCCCAAAGGGGATGGAAAGCTCCGGCAAAGACGGTGAATTTGTGCTGCGGGGCCCAGGCCAGCGATGGATCGAGCAAATCCAGGTATTTTTTTAGCGGATACTGGCGGTTGTTGCGCGACAGGGCGAAGAGCGCGGGGCAGGAAAGGGATTCGAGAGCGGTTCTGAGGCTGGAGGCGGAGCGTTCCAGGGCGAGCTTGGCCGCGGCACGAGCTTCCTGCATGGGTTTGCGCAGAGCCGCGAGGCGAAGGATCTGGCGCCGGGAGGCGTCGGCCGCCGAGGAAGCTTCGTCTCCGCTGGCAACTGGCGCAAAGTCGCGGGTACGGCGCAGCAGACGCAGCAGGCCGCGTTTGTCGGTGGGCGCCAGGAAACCGGAGTTGACGGGTGGGACCAGTCCGCCGGGCTGGCTCAGGATCAAGGCGAGAACCCGGTCCCGGTGGTCCGCCGCAAAGCGCAAGGCAACGGCGGCGCCAAAGCCGCTTCCCAGCAGCACGGGTTTCTCGATGCCCAGTTGCTGGAGGAGACTGATGAGGATGGCCGCGCCGTATTCGACGGTGAGTTTGGCTTCTCCGGTCAGATTGCCGGAGCGTCCGTGACCTGGCCAATCGAAGAAGATCAGCTTCGTCCCGGCGGGCGGATGATTCAGCAGGGGGCGAAATTCGCGGCTGCCAACACCGGCGGCGTGCAGACAAACGACCGGCTGGCTGGGTCGCCCCGAGGCGGGGAACTGCTCCCAAGCGATGCGGCAGCCATCGACGACGCACCAGCCGGTTTTCGATTTGCCCTTCGCCTGCCCAGCGGTGCGGACTCCCATGGCGGCGCGCAACTCAAGCGCGCGATCGCCTGCCGAGGTATGCTTGCCGGACACCGGGGCGGTTTGCAAGGGAACGTCTCCAGACGGGCTTTCTCGCCGGCCAACGGCCTATTTGCCAAGTCTTGCGGCAGGCGTGGGTTACCAGGATTTGGATCGCCTTCGCCTCAAGTGCGACGAGGGCTGCTTGCTTTTCCGGATCGCAGCTGGAAATTCGTTGCGCCTTACGTTGGCATTGGAAGCGGTTCCCGAGGGAGCCGCGCGACCCGTTCGAGGGATTCCGGCTCCGGCGGGCCGTGGCGAAGCGCTAGCCGGCCGCCTCATCCGGATTCACCAGGTCGCGCAATTCCTTAGACGGTTTGAAGTAGGGAACGCGCTTGGCCGGAACGTCGACGCGGTCGCCGGTCTTGGGGTTGCGTCCAATGCGGGGATTGCGTTCCCGGATGCGGAACGATCCGAAGCCGCGAATCTCGATTTTGTCTCCCGAATGCAGGGCCGCGATCACTGAGTCGAAGATGGTCTCGACGATGACTTCGCCGTCGCGGCGGGTCAGATCGCTTAGCTGGGTCACCTTCTCCACAAGGTCTGCTTTGGTCATGCCGATGGGCCTCCGAATCCAAGAATAAACGGCTTCCTCCTAGCCTACTCGAAAAAGTGGTTTCCTGTGCCAATTGAATGGCTTGGGAGTGTTTTGAGTGGTCGATTCGATACGGTTTTGCGGCCCGGAAGTGTCTTTGGTTCCGGTATGATGGCGGGGTGACGACGACGCGCGGACAAGACAACGGGCCGGTGCGGCCTATGCGGCGGCCTGCGGGATGACCATGCTGGGCGTTCCCGTCTTTGCCGGGCACCCTCTGGCGGTGCGCGCGGCCGCGTTTGGCGTCTTCGTGCTGCTGCTCTGGCTGGTGCTGTGGCGGCGCAGGCGGTAGAGCCGGCTGCGCCGCCCGGCGGCTACTTGCACGCGAGAATTTCGAGCTTCTCGATCTTTGGCGCGACAGCCAGCAGGGCTTCGGCGTTCGCCATGAGAGCTTTGGCGATTTCGCCGGTCAGATGGGCATCGCGGGCAGTTTCGTCGGCGAAGGTGTCGAAGATGCCGAAGGTGTCGGGGCCGGTTTTGAAGGCGTACCAGCGGATGGTGCCCGGTTCGGCCTCGGCTAGGGGCTGCGCCGATTTGAGAAAGTCTTCGACGATCTGTTCTTTGCCGGGTTTGGCCTGGATTTGGGCGAGCAGTGCGTATTTTTCCATGAAAATCTCCTGTACTACTCAGGCTAAGACGGGATTGCGGCTTGCAGGTTTCGCGCAACAACGGCGAACTCCTGCGGTATCGTTTCGAAAACAAGCGATCTTTCGTGTGCCGAAACGGAACTTGCGATACTAGCCGAAAAGCGAGGGCTGTCTGGTCGTGCGCGGGTCCGGTTTCGCGGCCGGTTTCGCGTGGGAACTCGATTCCGGGATTGGGGAGAGCAGTTCGGGATCGTTGTTGCGGACGTTGCCGACGCGATTGCCGACCTTCCAGCTCCTCATGCGCTCGGCGGGGTAGGGTCGCAGCAGGTCGGTGGGGACCTGGGGCGAGGCGGAGTCGGTTCCCAGCCAGCGGTCGTAGTCCTGGGGATCGAGGATGACCGGCATCCGGTCGTGGAAGGGCTCCATCAGTTCATTGGGATCGGTGGTGAGGATGGTGTAGGTTTCGAGCCGGCGCGGCTCGATTCCCGGTCCGGGCGATTTCTCTTTCCAAGTCTCCCAAAGGCCGGCGAAGGCGAAGATTTCGCGGTCTTTGAGGGCGATGGCGTAGGGCTGTTTGGTCTTGGCGTCGAGCTTTTGCCATTCGTAGAAGGCGTCGGCGGGGACCAGGCAGCGGCGTCGCTTGGCGGCATCGCGGTAGATGGCGCTGGTGGCGATGGTTTCGGCGCGCGCGTTGATGGTCGAGTAGGCGATCTTGGCGTCTTTGGCCCAGAAGGGGATCAAGCCCCAACGCATGATGGCCAATTCGCGACGGCCGGTTTCAGGCGATGCGCGGATCACCGGCTGGTTGGTCTGCGGGGAGACGTTGTAGCTGGGGGCGCTTGCCGCGGTTGCCCAGTCGTCTGGACTGTCTTCGTAGACCAGGCCGTCGAAGTGGCTGGTCTGAAAGGCCTCGGCGATGCGCTGTTTGTCCCATCGTCTGGAGTATCGGCCGCACATGGTTGACTCCAGCATACCCTTGGTGCGCGAATCCTGGCCTGAAGGCTCCAGTTTTCCGGGCATTTTTGAGGGGGATGAATCCTCCTGCTCCCTCCGAGAGATGTCCGCAAATGCCGCAGTCAGGGTTTGGCGACTGATTTTGCGGGCTGGTTGAGCGACGCGGCTGCCGGCCCCGCGTTCGGTTCAGGTTCCGGAGCGAGAGGAAGCGAAACCTCGAGGGCGCCGACGCGGTTGGTGGCCAGATCGCGGGCGGCCACGCGAATCCATGCCGTCTGCGCCGGTACTTCCAGTTGCTGGCGGACGCGGAACCAGCCCGGCGGCCAGCCGGAGGCGGTCGCGGAGTTGCCGTCGTGGAGGGACTTCTGGACGATGGCGTTCAGGATGCGGCCCGCGGAGTCGTAGGCCATGGCGACGAATTCGAGATCAGGAGCCGCGGGCAAATCCGGAGCGTTGGGCGGACCGCCGTTATCGACGTTGACGCGATAGTCGATCGCCAGCGTTTGCGCCTGGAGGGCTTTGGGGCGATGGCGTCTGCGCGGTTCCGGCGCGTTTGGGCTGGGCACGGCCGCTTCGGGCTTGTCCAGCTTGTGAACGTGAACTTCCATGAACAGCTCATGCGCCATAGGCGCGCCATGTTCGAGCCGGTTGGCCAGCTCCTGGATGACTGGGTCGGGATGGCTTTCCCTGGGCTGCGGAGCGTCGTCGAAGGCGAAGTACGAGTGCCGGTAGGCGAGCCGGTAGCCGCTGTGCGCGGCTTCCGTACGCAGTTGCACACGGATTTGGCGCAGCCGGCCGTCCCACTTGGGATTGGTGGGGGCGTAGCTGAGGGTGTAGTAGCGCGCGCCGTTTTCGGCGGCATCGGCGATGGCGGAGCCCAGGTCGTTGCCGCTGTGGTAAGCCCGGCCGCCGGTGGCCTCGGCCAAACCGTCTTCGGCCAGATACTCGCCGTTGAGGGCACTGTTGTTGCCGCCGAGGTTGCCAATGGCTACGCCGCGCACATCGACGGGGTAGAGCGCGATTTGCCCGGCGGCCAGGATGTTGGTTACGCGGCGGACACGCGCGTCGGTGTCCACCCGCTCATCCCGCGCATTGGAGAAATCGGGCAGGAACGGGACGGGAAAGTGGTCCGAGAGCCAGATCAGGTTCTTGCGTCCGGGCATGCCGTCCAAAAAGCGCGCCACGTCGGAGAGCGCGCCGAGCGGGGAGATGCTTTGCCGGTAATTGTCCGCGTAGAGGAAGATTTTGGGGATATGGGCGCGGTTGCGGGCGTCGAGAACGGCGTGGAGCTGATCGCGGTCGGAGGTGAATCCCTGCGCCAGGTGCAGGCCGTCGGCCAGGACAAAGATGGCAAAGCGCGAGCCCTCGGGCATGGCGTCGACGAATTTGAGCATTTGCAGCCGGGCGAACGGCTGGTCGTCGATGGCGGTGTCGAGCATGTCGTAGAGGATGACGTTAAGCGGACCGCGCTCCGGCGACGCGGGGACGTTGACGAAGGTGTTGGCGGGAAGCGGCGACGTGGGCGGCGGGCCGGCATCGGTGTCGGCATCCATGTCGTGCTCTTCAAAGCTCAGAATGCGCTGGGCTTTGCCGTCTTCGCTGATAGCGAGGTCTTTTTCGCTCAGGCCCCGGACCGGCTGGTCGTGCGAATCGCGGACGACGACGTCGACCAGAACGCGATGCACGGTGGCGTGCAGCACCAGGGTGCTTTCCGAAGCGTCTTCAGGAGGTTTGGGAGGGGGCTGTTGCGCCGCCGACACGAGGGCGCATGCGGCCAAAATAGAAGCCGGCAGCGGAGCGCGGGGTCGAAGACGCGCAAACGGGCCAACCATGCCACGGTCTCCAGGATTCGCCACACTGGGCGGTTTGCCAGACGGGGAGTCTGGCGGGACGGGAGCCAGCGATCGTGAGATGAGTTGCGCGGGGGATTGGCTGGCCCCCCGAGGGGTATTTCCCTTGCTGGGAGGGATTCTACACTCGCCGCACGGAATGGGACAGTCTCAATTCGGATAGGGAGTTCCGGGTTTGACGATACGAATCTGGTGATCGGTGAAGGTGAGGTGGCCGCCCAGCATATTCACGCGCGGCATGTGGCAGCCGACGCAGTTTTCTTTGGCCACCGGACAAGTCTTCGCGCCGTTGGCAATTGGGGGCGTCGATTGGGAGACGGTCGGTGTTGCCGCTTGCTGCGCGGGCTGGCTGGCAGGCGCGTGGCAGGCCAGGCATTTCCCGTCGTAAAAGCCGGAGTCTTGCTCGAGCGGCTGATGCGGGTTGTGGCACGCGACGCAACTGATGCGCGGGTCGGCGCCGTCGAAGCAGCGGCTGTTGGCGAGCCGGTAAGGCTGAAAGCGCACGTTGACCTCGCCGCGCCATGGGCCGCGCACCACCGTCTCCCAACTGCGGTGGCATTGACCGCAGAAATTGGACATATCTTCGGAGGAGAGCTTGCTTAGCGCTGGGGGAGTGGGGCCGTCCTTGCCGCGCAGCGTGTCGGCCAGATGGGCTTCCGTGCCCTCGTGGCATCGCGCGCAAAGTACGCCGGGATGGAGATGCTCCAGATTTACCTGCCCCCCCGTGACCGAGTTGGTCGAGTGGCATCCGAAGCAGGCTTTCTTCTCGCGGTCCTCAATAGGGCGCCCCATGGCTTCTTCGAGCGTATGGGGCTTGATCAACTCATCGCCGGTGGTGATGTCGAGGCCATCGATGGCCAGGTAGTAGCTCACCAGGCTTTCGTAGAGCTTGCCTTCGCGCTCGAGCACCCAGGTCTGGTTTCCGGCTCCCAGGCTCCAGAGGACGGGGATGGCCATGGTGGTTTTGCCGTCGGTGACGGAGTAGGTCGTCTTGCCGTCCTTGGTTTCGACCAGGTAGGAATAGCCGGCCTTTTGGAAGGCGAGCCGGGGGTGGGCGGTTACGGTGGGATTCGATCCCGGCAGCTCAAGCGCGCGGCCCATGGGCGTTGACGGCTCGGTTTTGGCCTCGGCGTGGCATCGGGCGCAGGCCGTGGTCGAATTCGCGGCCGTAGCGGTCGGGGAACCGGTCGGGGACGCGGCCCGCGCCTTGACGTAGCCGCCCGCGATCGCGAGAAAGCCGCTCAGCGCGGCGGCGGCGATGAGCCAGGGAACCGCCCTGCTATGGCTGCGCCGCATGGCTCTCCGATTCGCGGGTAATCAGCAGGCACTGCTGGCGCTCCCGTTGGGCGTCTTCGCGCAGTCCGGATTTCGCATAGGCCCGCACCAGCGCCAGATGGATCTCGAGGTTGCCCGGGTCCATGCTGAGCGCCGTTTGCAGATGCGCGACGCCGTTCGCCACGTCGCCGGTTTCGACCATTGCCCGGCCCAGCACCAGTTGCCCGGCGGTGATTTGCGGGTTCAGGGCAACGGCTTTCGCTCCGTGAATCTGCGCTTCCGGGTAATTTTCCTGGAGCAGATAGGCCCAGCCCAGCATGGACTCGGCTGCGGCGTTGGATGGGGCAATCGCCAGTTCGCTCTTGAATTCTGCGATCGCTCCGTCGGGATTCTTGCCGAAGAGCAGGTATCCATATAGGTAGTGGGCGTTCGGCGCGTCCGGAAATTGCTGAAAAAGCTGCTGAAAGGCCTGCTGCGCGCGCGCGGTGTCTCCGGACATATAAGCCAGAGCCGCCGTGCCGGCCGCGCCGTAGAGGTTGCGGCGCGGATCGTCCTGCGGGACCTCCTGCGGCAGCAGAGAGACGCGCAATCCGGCCATGCCCACCGCCTGCACAATCTCCGGCGCGGCTTCGCCTTGGGAGAACTCAGCGCTTGCCGCGAGCGCCTGTTCGAACCGCCCGGCATGCGCCAGCAACAGCACTTCGTGGTAGCGCAGAATGCCGGCGTTCCGGTTCCGGTTGGCCGCGCCCTGCATCAACGCGCGTTCGATGTCCTCGAGCGATCGGTCGTAATCGCCGGTTTCAAACTCGCACAGACCTCGAATGGCGTAAGCGGGACCCGCTTCCGGAGTCAAAGCGATGAACTGCGTGAGAGCGTCGCGCGCCGGCGCGTAGTCGTTGTTTCCGTATTGGAGCACACCGAGAAACCACCAGCCATCCTGCCATTTGGGGTTCAACTGCACTCCCTGGCGGTAGAGGGCAATGGCGCGAACCAGATCGTGCTGCTGACGGGCGCTTTCCGCCGCGGCCGAAATGGCCTGGAAGCCGGCATCCGGCTGGCAGATGGCCATCGGCGACATCGACGCCAGTAGCGGCACACCGATTGCCAAGGCCAGCCTCGCCACGGCCAGCCTCGCCAAGGCCAGCCGGCAAGTCCGCGCCAAACGGGACGGCGCAAGACGGGTCTGGGGCAAGCGTGTCTGGATCACGCGTGTCTGGATCACGCGTGTCTGGATCACGCATGTCTTGGCCAAACAGGTCCGGGACAGACTGGCAGCCGGCCGCCTTCGATCCTCTGGCTGTCTACCGGCCGGGCTGGTCTTCGATGGAAGTTCCCCGAGCTTTGCCGGTTGCATCGTCATCCTGGAATCTTAGCTCTTCAAGGGTGCATGGTCACCAACGTCACGCTATCACAGCGGATTGACGGTGGGCAACGCATGGCGCGGCTGAAGGTTCCAATCTCCCGGTCGCGCGCTGAGCCCGCGCGCCGAGCCGTGGTAGCGAGGCTCAGAGCACCTTCGCAGTGCCGGGCTCGGGCCCGCCGTGTGGCCAACCCATGTCGGACTTGGAGAATCAAGCCGTGCCGCAAAGCCGTGCCGGGCGGAAGCGCGGCTCCCGGAAAAGTTGTACCGGGGTTGCGGCTCGGTCTGGCCGGTGGCGGCGTAGTGCTCCCAAAGAACGCCCTCCGGGGCCGCAAATAGGGAGGCGAGGGCGCTTTGAGGCGGTTGAACCCGTTCACCCGGCCCCGAAATGGCTCCCAGGGAACCGGCGTTGGTCAAACGTTTAATTCAATGAAATACCGGCCCGGCGGCAACCGAAGCCGCGGCGAATTTTTTCTGTTGACAGTCGTTATTGCGGAGGTATAAGACTTTGCTCCGTAGCAATTTTTCGCTATTCAGGTTGCGAACGCAAAGACAATCCAGCCGTCCGATTCGCTTGGTTGTGATAACGATACCGCGTCTGACGCCGTTGCAAGGGAAAACAAGGGAAGATCAGGCCAGCGATGGCCCTGATACGAAGAAAAGTAAACGTTGCAAATCTTTGAAACTGGAAGACGAAAGAACTTATCAGGAGGCAGTACATGAATCGATCCGTTCCACGGTCCGAGGGGCGCTTGCCAAAGCGGTTGCCGGACTACCTCATTCCCGGGCTGCTGTTGATGGCAGTGCTGGCGATTTTCATTCGCCCCGGATACGCGCAGCAGTTGACAGGCACACTCAGCGGGACTGTATTCGATCAGTCCGGAGCGGTGGTCGTCGGAGCCAAAGTCGTTCTCAAGAACCAGGCCAGCGGCGACATCCGCACCGCCGTCAGCGATAAGGAAGGCTTCTTCAGCATCACCGCTGTGCAGCCGGCCGACTACTCGATCAGCATCTCCGCAACCGGATTTCAGACCTGGCAGGAAAACAACATCGCCGTGGGCCAGGGCGATACCCGCAACGTGGCCAATATCAAGCTCAAGGTCGGCGGCAAGACCGCTGAAGTCGATGTGATCGATGGCGCCGACGCCGTGGTCCCCGTGGATACGGCCGAAATCAGCACCACGCTGAACACGGAAATGATCAACGATCTGCCGATTGGCGGTCGCGATGCCGGCGAGTTGATGAAAATCATGCCCGGCTTTGCCCTGAACAACGGCCTCAGCCAGGGCTCCAGCTTCAACCCGCAGGCTACCGGCAGCAACAACGGCCCGGTCGGAGCTTATTCGTCGAACGGCACCCAGCCCAACGGCACCATGGCCTTCATGCTCGACGGCGCCAACCTGGTCGATCCCGGCAACTTCGGCACCCAGATCGCCAACATTAACCAGGACATGACGGCGCAAATCAAGGTGCTCACCTCGTCCTACTCGGCCGAGTACGCCAAGGGACCGGTCATCTTCGAGGCGTTCAGCAAGAGCGGCGGTTCGCGGTTCCACGGCGAAGGGTACATGTACGCCCAGAACACCATTCTCAACTCGTGGAACGCGTACGCCAAGAACGTGTATACCAACTCGCCGGGTTCGGTCGCATCGGAACTGTTCCCCGACCAACACTACTATTACTTTGGCGGCAACGTCGGCGGCCCGGTGATCCTGCCCTTCACCAAGTTCAACAAGGATCGCAACAAGCTGTTCTTCTGGGGCGGCTACGAGTACATGGACCAGCATCCGGCGGCGTCGCCCGTGCTCTACAACGTGCCAACCCCGGCCCAGTTGGCCGGCGATTTCACCAACGCCGACCTGAGCCCCGCCCAACTGACTGGCATCCAGAACAACGGCAACATCAACTACGCCTACGATGCCGCGCAGTACAACCTGCCCAAGAACGCGACCACCAACCACATTCCGACCAGCGATTTCGATCCGAACCTCGCCGGACTGTTCGCGGAGGGCGCCTATCCCAAGCCGAATATCACGCCCAACGCTTCCAACCAATACCAGAACTACGAATACGTCTCCGCGGTTCCGCAAAACCGCTGGGAAGCGACCGGAAAGCTGGACTACTCGTTCAGTGAGAGCACGAAGCTGACCGGCTCCTATACCCGGCAGGATGAGGTGGATCAGCACCCGCTTTCGATCTGGTGGGCGTATCCCAACACGCTGCCCTATCCCTCCCCGGTGGTCGCGGACACGGTCGGTCATTTCATCATGACCAACTTTACCCACGTCTTCAACCCCACCACCACCAACGAGTTCGTCTTCACCTACGCGCGCTGGATCAACCCCAGCACCCTGAGCAATCCCGCTGCGGTGGATCGCGCCAAGTTGGGCTTCAACGTTCCGAGCCTCTTCAACCACGGCGCGGCGGTCTCCCAGATTCCCAACCTCGAGGGTCCCTACGGCGGCGCGCTGCCCAACATCAGCGAAGAGTCGTTCGACACCGGCTTCGACGGCAACGCTTTCGGCGGCACCAAGCTGTCGTATGCGATGTACGACAACTTCACCAAGGTTATTAGCACGCACACCATCAAAGGCGGCGCGTATTGGGACTGGGCGGGCGACAACCAGACCAGCAGCAACCCTGAAAACGGCACTTACAACATCGGCTGGGGCAGCTACGGCACCGGCAACGCGGTCGCCGACTTCCTGCTGGGAAGAACGGGCAACTACCAGGAAGCCAGCTCCATTCCCGTGTATCAAATCGGCTTCCACCAATGGTCGCTCTACGCGCAGGATAGCTGGAAGGCGAGCCGTCAACTCACCATCAACGTCGGAGTTCGCGCCGATCACGAAGGCCAGTGGTACGGCGGCGTGTCCGACGGAGCGCTATGGTTTGGCGGCGCGGGCAAAAACAACATCGGATTCCAGGTTTGGGATCCCTCAACCTATGTGAATCTTCCGGCCTCTCAGGCTCCCGGAAACACCGGCCTCACCTGGCATGCCAAGACCCCCTCGGTGCCGCTGTCGGGCTTCAATTCCAGGTTCCTGGAACTGTCGCCCCGCATCGGATTCGCCTACGACGTCTTCGGCACCGGCAGAACGGTTCTGCGCGGCGGCTATGCGACCTTCCAGTATCAGGTCACGTCGCAGGTGGGCAACGCCTGGAACGGGCCGCAGGACTCGTTCGTCTACCAGGCCAACAGTCCGGATGGTCCGCTCAACTCGGCAGGCACAAACGAAGGGTATGCGGGCATCAAAAACTGCAGCTCCTGCACTCCGCCGTCGTCTACCGTCCAGAACGGAGCCAGCGTCTACGGCATGGAGATGGGAGACAACCGAAACCCGTACACCACGGACTGGAATATCACCGTATCCCAGGCTTTGCCGTGGCGCTCAGTCTTCGAACTCTCCTATATCGGCAACCAGAGCAAGAATCTGTATCAGGATGGCACCAACGGCAACATCGGAAACCTGAACAATACGACGCCTGGCGCCCTATGGCTTCCCGATCCCAACCCAGCCTCGCCGTATTACGGTAAAGTCCTGTCGCCCGCGCCGCCTTCCTGCGGATCGGGTGGAGGAGAGAGCCTTTACTGCAAGAACCTCAACATTCCCGGCGCCACATACGGCAGCTCCGGCGGCTCCATCACCACATCGACCAACGACGGCGGTTTCGACTACGCGCCCCTGCTTGCGTACCAGAATGTCTACCTGCTGGCGCACACCGGCTACGCCAACTACAACTCCATGCAGGTTTCCTGGCAGAAGCAGTCCGGCCCGGTCACCTTCCTCACCAACTACACCTTCAGCAAGGTTCTGGGTATCTGGGACTACGTTACCAGCAACGGAAACGGCAGCGGTCCAGACGTAGATGTCTTCAACCTGAAGAACAACTACGGTCCGCTGGCCTACGACCACACCAACATCCTAAACCTGTCCTACGTCTGGAACATGCCCAAGTTCATCCACGGCAACAAGCTGCTCGGTGGTGCCGTGAATGGGTGGCAATTCTCCGGATACACCGCTTTCCAGAGTGGCGCGCCACTGCAGCCGGGCCTCAACGGCAACTTGAACACTTCGTATCCGGGTGGCCTCACCGTTCCCACGGTCGGTCAGCCCGATCTGCCGGACAACAGCATTCTGCTTCCGAACGGCCTGCGAGCGGTCTCCATCAACACGTCAACATGGTTCGGAACTCCTTCGCAGCGCGTCTTGCTTCCTAAGATCACCTGCAACCCGAGGGCGAACCTGGCGCACGGACAATACTTCAACCCGAACTGCTTTACGACCCCGGATTACGGCAGTCAAGGAACGCTGGTCTGGCCTTACATGCGTGGACCCGCGTACTTCGATAGCGATCTGGCGCTGTTCAAGAACTTCCAGATCCGCGAAAGCCAGAAGCTGCAGTTCCGGATTCAGGCAACTAACTTCCTCAACCATGCGCTCTACCAGTTCGGTCTGGCGGGCAATGGCGACGAAAGCCTGAACTTCACGCAAACGAAGTATGAAACCGTGGATGGCGTTCCGAATACTGCCATCGAATCGCTCTCGCCAACCAACACCAACACTGGAACCACGGGTAAACCCGCAGCGAAGACCGGCGCCAGGAACATCCTGCTCTCGGCCAAGTACTACTTCTAGCTCTCTGAGTTGGGAGGCGTCAAAACTCAAAAGGGGTGGCCGCGGCCACCCCTTTTGCATGCACTCCGCGGACACGGACCGCCAAATCGCACTAGCTGTAACGGAGAGCTCGCCACGCTACCGGAACGGGCGGCCCTTCACGATGCCTTCCCCTTCGCGAATCGTCACCAAGCGCCCCGCGGGAAGAGCGGGGTATTTCTCAACGGCTCCCAGGGGCCAATGGATTTCAATATCGACTGTGGCCGCTGATCCCAACCCGAAGTGCAGTCGCGGGTCGTTGGCTGAGAGATAGCTGGTCTGGCTTAGCACCTCCTGCGCCTGCACCTTGCCGCCATACCGCGCCAGTACGCGCGCTCCGATGGCGCTGCGATTGCTCTTCGTTCCTTCCAGCCGAATCTTGATCCAGTGGTTCTCCGCCGGCGCGTCGTTGCGCAGCAGCGTGGGCGGCTCGTTCACGTTCATGATGAGCACGTCCATGTCGCCGTCGTTGTCGAAGTCCCCAAAGGCCATGCCGCGGCTGCAATGGCGCGCGTTGATGTCCGGGCCGGCCTCGGAGTTGATCGCGGCAAACTTCCCATCGCCCTGGTTCCGAAACAAGAGCCGCGGGCTGCGCGCCGGGTACTTGGGCGAGTAATGGTCCAGTTCGGGATAGACCGTGCCGCTCGCGATCAGGATGTCCGGCCAGCCGTCGTTGTCGAAGTCGATCAGCCCCGCGCCGAAGTTGATGAAGCGCGTCTCGCGATTCAGTCCCACCTCCGTGGTCACATCCTCGAAGTTGCCCTTGCCGTCGTTGCGGTATACGCCGGTGGCCTGATTCTGAAAGTGGGTCTTGATCAGGTCGGTATGGCCGTCCAGGTTGTAGTCGCCCACGCCGACGCCCATGCCGCCCAGTTGCTGGCCGTCGGCGCTGAGCGCCACCCCGCGAATCAGGCCTTCCTCGCGAAATGTCCCGTCGTGGTTGTTCAGCAGGAGCAGGGAGGGCGTGGAATCGCAGGCCACAAAAATGTCCGGCCAGCCGTCTTCATCGGCGTCGATGCTCACCGCCGTGAGGCCATAGGAGCCGCGAAATCCCTGAACGCCGGACTCCTTCGAAACATCCGTAAACGTGCCATCGCCGTTGTTGCGGTAGAGATAATTCTGGGCTTTGGGCAATCCGTTGGGGCCGCAGTTGGTCGGCACACCCTCATAGTTGCAGTTCACAACGTTGACCGAGGGTTTGGGCGCGGTCGCCAGATCGATCTCCAGATAATTGGCGACAAATAAGTCCAGCAGGCCGTCGCGGTTGTAATCGAGGAAGCAGCAACCGGTGCTGAAGCGGCGCGTGGGGTACAGCAAGCCCGCCTTGGCCGTAACATCGGTAAAGGTGCCGTTGCCGTTGTTGCGATACAGCTTGTTCTGGCCGTAGTAACTCAGGAAAAGGTCTTCGTAGCCGTCGTTGTTGTAGTCGCCGACGCAAACTCCCTGCGCCCAATCCGTATCCACCAGGCCAGCTTCGACGGTAACATCCTTGAAAGTGCCGTCGCGGTTGTTCCGGTAGAGGCGATTGGTGGCGTAACTGGGGGTATTCTCGAGCCTTCGGCTTCCAACGATGAAGATATCCATCCAACCGTCGTTGTCGTAGTCGAAAAAAGCGCAGCCGGTGGCCATGGATTCGACGATGTAAGTGAAGCTGTCGATCTCGCCGCATACGGTGATTTCGGTAAGTCCGGCGGCATGGCCGACATCGACGAATTTCGAGAAAAGCGGCGGCGCTTTTACCCCTTGGATCGCCGCGCCGAGTCTTGCCGGCAGCAAACTGGCGGCAAGAGCGGCGGGGACGGTCCGCAGCAGATTGCGGCGTGTGGGGTCTGGCTGAGATAAGCTGGGCTGCGGCAACGGTTTCATCGTCTTCTCATTCCTCTCTACCGTAATCCCTCACGAGTCCCCTCGCTCCGACCATTGCCATCCCCGAGCTGGCGCCGAGCCAACTCGCCAGCCAACTCGCCATCTAACTCGCAATCTAGCGCGCCGCTTGACCCGAGGTCAGGTTCTTGCGCAATTCCAGCGCGCCCGGATTGTCCGGTTCGATCTTCAGCGCCACGGCGACCGCGTCCTGCGCCTCCGGGAAGCGCGACTCCATGGCCAGGGTCGCGGCCAGCGCCACCCACGCGTCGGTGTAGCGCGGAGCGGATTCGACCGCCAGCCGGAACAGCTTCTCCGCCGCCGCGTTGTCCCCGCCGCGCGACTCCAGATAGCCCAGTTGATACTGGGCCGGAGCGTACCGTGGATTGGCTTTCACCGCCTGCTCGAGCGCCGCGCGCTCGCCGTCGAGATCGTTCAGATCCTGTAGCACGAGCGCCCACCGGTAGGCCAGGCTGGCGTCTGAGGGCAGCGCCGTGCAGGCTTCCTTGTAGAGCGCGGCGGCTTTCTGCTTGTCGCCGGCGGCAATGGCCTGCTCGGCTTGCGTGGACTTGAGCGCGCCCAGGGTTCGATCCGATTTTTCCTTGAGACCTTTCTGGTAGAGCTTCAACTGCTCCTGAGCCGCGTCGGTCTCGCCCAGCGCGCGGAGGACTTTCGACAGCTCGAAACGCACCTCCGGCTCCTGCGCGCCCAGCTCGATCGCCTTCTCCAGTTGAACCTTGGCCTCAGCGTTCTCATGCATTTGCGCCAGCACCACGCCCAGGTTGTAGCGCGTGTTGTAGTGGTTCGGATTAAGCGTCGCCGCTTCTTCCAGATGCTTGCGCGCGGTCGCGTAGTCGCCCGTTTCGCGCTCCAGAATGCCATTGAGATACAAGAAATCCGGGTCGTGCGGAGCCAGCGCCAGCAGCTTCGCTCCCAGCGGCGCGGCAACATCGTTTTCGCCGTTCAGCACCAGGATGCGCAGATAAATGCGCTGCGCCTCAATGTCCTTCGGATTGCGGGCCGCAAGTTTCTCGGCGAGCTTCGATCCCTCCTGATAGCGCGTCTGCTTGACGTAAACGACCACCAGCGCGCGCGTCAGATTGTCGGAGTCCGGATGCTTCTTGAGGCTCTCGGTCAGCACCTGGGCCGCGTCGTCCAGCATATTCGCCTTGCCGTAGGCGATCGCCAGGTCGAGATCCAGAGTTTCATCGCGATCGATCTTCGCCAGGTGCTGGATGACCGAATCGTAGTCGCCGGCATCGGTGAGCGCCTTCGCCAGGCCGTCGAGCGCCATCTTGGAGTTGGGATCGATGCGCAGCGCGGCCGACCACTCCGGAACCGCTTCTTTCCCGCGACCGAGGCTGGTCAGCGTTGCCGCCAGCAGCAGGTGCGTCTTGTCCTGGCCGGGATCGAGTTGAATCGATTGCCGAAGCGGGGCGACCGCCTCTTCCAGGTGCCCGGCCGTGTAGTAACTCAGACCCAGCAGGTAATTCAGCCGGGGCGAAGACGGCTCCAGCTTGATGCCGGATTGAAAGGCGCGAATCGCGCACTCCGGCTTGCGATTTTCGCCAAACCAATTTCCCAAGGCGGCGTAGGCGTCGCCATCGGGGTGGGTGTGCGCTTTTGCTTCGAGAACCGCCGGGCCGGCGCAGGCCGTTGCATTGGTCGGCGCGGCCGGCGGCATCGAGAGTAAGTTGGGAGCACTCAGCAAGGCGAGAAATCCGGCCAGCAAACCGGGTCCGGTCCTGACGGATTTGGGTAGCGTATCCATGGCTTGGAGTGACTCCGGAACGAGCCGCGAACGAGGGGCCAGCACCTTAAGTATATCTGCGCCGCAACAGCACCGGCAAGCTATTCGCGAGCGTCCGTGGATGGTATGCAAGTTGGCGCGCCCGATTGCGCATTCCGGAACACATCCTGGATTTCCACCCGGCCTTCCGCCCCGCCTTCCGCTTGCGAAAAACGATTTAGCCCGGCACTCTATGCATAAATTCCGCCCCCTGAAGCGTCTATAGTGGCATCAGGAGTGAAGCTATGGCCACGAAATCTTCGGTCTCTGTCCTTTTTCTAATTCTTTTCGGCGCGTGCCTGACCGCCCTTGGTCAGACTTCTTCCGGTCCAGTCATCAACCATCCGGACTCCATGCAAGGCAGCAACATTTACAACTACTACACGGACACGGGCGGGCAGGGCATCAACGGCGGCTCGCTCATCGGCAAGGTCGCGATCGCCGGCGATCCGCTGCTTTGGGATCCGATCCCCATTCACGTCACCTGCCTCGGCAAGGTGGCATTGACCAGTTATACCGACGGCAAAGGCGGCTTCGTCCTCTCGGCAACCAACGTCAACGGCGCGCTCAGCCTGCAGGGCGACTCGAAGCGGCAGATGGAGACGCATCTTGAGGGTTGCTCGGTTACCGCATCGCTCACTGGCTTTACTTCGAGCTCGATCACCCTGACCAACCGCAATTTCCGCGACGCGGCCGATATCGGCACCATTGCTTTGACTCGCGAAGCCGGAGCGCGATCCACCGCGTTGAGCACCAGCACCGAGGGAATTTCTCCCAAGGCGTTGAAGCTTTACGAAAAGGCGCGCGACGATTGGCAGGCGCAGAATCCGGACAACGTCCAGTCCAACCTCAGTGAGGCGGTCGCGATCGATCCCGGGTTTGCGGAAGCGTGGTATCAACTGGGGCGTCAGAAAGCGCAAATCGAGCCGGAAGAGGCGCGCAAGGACTTTGAAAAGGCGATCGCGGCCGATCCCAAATTCATCCGGCCTTACGAGCAGATCGTCTTGCTCGATTTGCGGCAGACCAAGTGGAAAGAGGTTCTGAGCGACGCGGCCACAGCGCTGAAGGTCGATCCCCATGGAACACCGCAAATCTGGTACGCCTACGCCGAGGGCATTTTCCAGGCCTGCGTCTCCGGCGCGCTGCCCGAGACGAAATTGCAGGTCGCCGAGACCAGTGCCACAAACGCCCTGCATCTGGATCCGGCGCACTCGGTCGCCGGTACGGAACAGCTTTTGGCCCTGATTCTGGCCAGGGAAAAGAATTACCCGGCGGCCATCGAACACTTACGCAACTGCCTCACCTATGTGAACAAGGGCGAGGATGCCGATCTGGTGAAACAACAGATTGCGAAGCTGGAGAAGTTGCAGACTGGCGATCAGAAATAAAGGTGTACCAACCGCTGTCGAAGGCGGGAGTGAGCCGGTCTCGCTTCGATCAGGCCCGCAGTTTGACGCCGCAACAATGGGCGTAAACAGTGGCTTCCGGAAGAGGACGAGTATGCCGCAAGCGAGGTATAACTGTTAGAGAGAACTCGCTGCCGGCATGCCGAAAACTCCCCGCAAAATCGCAATTCTTCTCTGCTTCGCGTTCCCGGCCGCGGCATACCTCGCGTCGCAAGCGATGCATACCATTCAGTTCGAATACAAGCCGATCGCGTTTCGCCTCGAAGGCGATGAAACGCCCGGCAAGAACGCGCCGGAGACCATGGCCGGCGGCGTGGCTGTCTTCGATTACAACGGCGACGGCCGCCCGGATATCTTCTTCACCAATGGCGCCAACATCGCCACGCTCAAAAAGGACGATCCCAAATACGCCAACCGCCTCTTTCGCAACGACGGCAACGGCGTTTTCACAGACGTTACCAAAGAGGCTGGCCTCACCGGCACTGGCTTCGACATCGGCGTGGCCGCCGGCGACTACGACAACGACGGCCACGAAGATTTGTTCGTCGCCGGAGTCCACCGCAACACGCTCTACCACAACAACGGCGACGGCACCTTTACCGACAGGACGGTTCAAGCAGGTCTCGACAAATCCGTCGATCCGGATTACGGCCCCCTTTGGTCGGTGGCCGCGGCCTGGGTGGACGTCAATAACGACGGCCTGCTCGATCTCTTCGTCGTCAACTACATGCAGTGGACCTATGCGCCGGCGCCGCTCTGTTCCTTTCAAGGATATGCGGATTACTGCCATCCGAAGTTTTACAAAGGCCAGCCCAACCAGCTCTTTCTCAACAACGGCGACGGCACGTTTACCGACGTTTCCAAGCAGTGGGGCATTCGCGAACACGTCGGCAAAGGGATGGGCGTGGGTGTGGCCGACTACGATCTGGACGGCAAGCCCGATCTCTTCGTACCCAACGACGCCGAGTACAACTCGCTGTTTCACAACACCGGCAAGAAGTTCGAAGAGGTCGCTTTTGAAGCCAACGTGGCGCTTGCCGAAGATGGCCAATTCATTTCGGGCATGGGCCTGGATTTTCGCGATTTCAACAACGACGGCTATTCGGACATTGCCTACGTCGCTTTGGTCCGGCAGACGTTTCCCCTCTACCAAAACACGGGCAAAGGCGACTTCACCGAAGTGACCACTTCGTCCGGATTGCGCGCGCTCACGTCGCAAATGTCCGGCTTCGGGGTGGGCCTTTACGACTTCGACAACGACGGATGGAAGGACCTCTTCTTCAGCCGCGGCGACGTCGAGTCGCGCGCCCTGCCTGGAACGGAAGTCGATCAGCCAAACTCAGTCTTCCGCAACCCAGGCGGGGCGGGCAAGTGGACCGAGTTTACCGCGAACGCCGGCTTCACTTCCGTACCGCCGGCGCGCCACCGCGGTTGCGCCTTTGCCGACTTCGACGGCGATGGCCGCGTGGACATTGTGGCGACCGCGCTGGGCAAGCCGGCCGAAATCTGGATGAATCGCAGCGAAAAATCCGGCCACTGGCTGGACGTTGCGCTGCGCGGCGTTAAAAGCAATCGCGACGGCATCGGCGCCCGCATCGAAGTCGTGACTAAAAGCGGCCCGCAATACAACCACATGACCACCAGCGGCGGCTACGCCTCATCGAGCGACGTCCCCGTGCATTTCGGCCTGGGCGCGGACGATCATGCCGATCTCATCGAGATTCGCTGGCCGTCGGGCATTGTGCAAACGATGCGGAACGTGGCCGGGGACAAAGTGCTGCATGTTACCGAGCCGGATAAGTAGACTCATCGGACGGAAGCGGCCCAACTTACTCCCACCTAGCGGAATTTAGGCTATTTTGGGCCTTGTTTCTGCTGCTCGGCGGTAATTCGCTCTACAATCTCGCGCTCTTTCGCCCCATCTTTGGGCCGATGCAGCTTGTAATAGAGCGTGGCCAGCTCCACATGCGGTTCCAGCCAGTTGGGATCGGCCTTCACTACACCTTCCAACTGCTCGGCGGCGGCGGCCGTATCCCCGGAAGTGCTCTTGAGCATTGCGTCTTCGTAATTGGCCATCGTGTCTTTGGGATCGAGCGCGACGGCCTTGTCGAGATAGGGCTTGGCGGCGTCCAGGTCGCGGCGCTTGTATAACATCGCTCCGATGTACAAGTTAGCCTTGAAGTTATTCGGATCGCGCTTCAGCGCCTCGCGGAAGGCGCTCTCGGCCGCGGCCAGGTCTCCGTTCTTGTCGCGCGCTTCGCCGGCCGTCGCGTAGACCTCGGCCGGCAGATTGGGGTTGATCCGGATCGCCTGATCGAGATCGTGCCGCGCCCGGTCGAACTCGTTGATTTCGAGCAGCGTGCCGCCGGCCAGCACATACGCATCGGGCGCGTTGCTCAACCGCGCGGACGTCTCGAGTTTCTCCACGCCGTCGCGCCGCTTGCCGTCGCCCACCAGCGCCGTTCCGTAGACGAAGTCGTAATCCGGATTTTGAGCATTGGCGGCTTCAAGCGGCGCCAGCATGGCCACAGCCTCGGCATTCGCACCCACATGCACGTCGGCATCGCCCAGCAGGATCGCCACGCGCACATCGTTCGGGTGCTCTTTCATCAGCGGGCTAAACGCCTCCCGCGCATGCTGCCAGTCGCCCTCCTGGTGATACGCGAGGCCAATATTGAACTCGACGCCGGTCTTATCCTTGAGCAGCGGCAGCGCGCGTTTGTACTCTTCGATGGCGTCGTTGAACTTGCCCACATGCGCCAGCGCCGCGCCCAGGTTCACGCGCGCTTCCACGGCCTGCGGACGGGCCTCGAGCACTCCCCGGTAGTCGCGGATCGCCGTCTGGAAATCGCCCCGCATCTGCGCATCGACCGCCTCCTGGAACAGCCGGTCGGGGTCGGGTTTCGAATCGGGCTTGGATGGCGGATTGGGCGCCGCGGCTTGCGGTCCGGAGAGAGCCAACAACAAGACAAGAGGCAGCATCAACCAAAATCATACCGCAGGCTGATCCATCGGTTCGAAAGCTATGCGGTCGCTCGCCCGGCCACGGCGACTTTTCCCCGGATGTACCCGTCTATGCCAATATTCCGCTATGCCGATAGGCGGGTTTTCGGTTCTCCCGCGATGCTCGATGTCCATCTCCGCAAGTCGATAGGGAGTCCCTTGAAGGCAAAGCTGTTTCCGGTCGCGTTCGCCTGCCTGCTTTTGCCGGGAGTCCTCGCCCTGTCCGCCGATTGCCAGGATACGCAGCCGCGCGGTGCCAGCCATGCCTCGGTTTCCGAGCGCCAGCCGCCGCCGCCCTCCGCTTACGCCGGCGACGCCTCCTGCGCCGGCTGCCACAAAGAACAGGCCGCGTCCTACCCGCTCACCGCGCACCATCTCACCTCGGAATTGCCCAGCGAAACCTCCGTGGGCGGCAATTTCAACCCCGGCGCCAATGTCCTCCATACCGCCGTGCCGGAGTTGACCTATGAGATGACCGTCCGAGATGGGCGGTACTTTGAAACCGCCGTCATGCGAGATGACCCGGCCCATCCCATCGCCGTTACCGAGCCGGTGGATATCGTAGTCGGAGCTGGGCGGAAGGCCAAGACCTATCTTTACTGGCGCGGCGACCAGCCGGCAGAAGCCCCCAGCGCCACATCCGATGCCGCGATCAATCAACTCTTCGAGCTTCCCGTTTCCTTCTGGACCGAAACCCAGAAGTGGGTCTACAGCCCTAGCTACGAAGACGGCACCATCAACTTCGACCGCGCCGTGGTCCCGCGCTGCCTCGACTGCCACGCCAGCTACTTTCAGTCGCTCGCCCCGCCGGTCAATCGCTTCGCCAGAAACAGCCTCGTTCTCGGCATCACCTGCGAAAAATGCCATGGTCCGGGGCGGGCGCATGTGGACCTGATGAACTCCAAGAATCCTCCGTCGCATGGCCAGCCGATGGCCATCGTCAAGCTGACGGACCTGCCCAGAGACCGCCAGGTGGATATCTGCGCGCTGTGCCACGCCGGCGCGGTTCGGCCCCTCGCCCCATCGCTAACCTTCCTCCCCGGCGACGAAATCGATAAATTCCTGCGCATCACGGACGAAAAATCCGATTTTCCCGTGGATGTGCATAGCCATCAAGTGCAACTGCTTAAGAGCAGCCGCTGCTATCGCTCCAGCCAAATGACTTGCAGCACCTGCCACAATGTTCACACGCCGCAGCGCGACGCCGACGCCTTCTCGCCGTACTGCCTCAACTGCCATCAACCGGCCAAATGCGGCAAATTTGCGACCATGGGCGCGCAGATTGCCGGCAAATGCATCACCTGCCACATGCCCTTGCAGCGATCCGTGGTCCTGTTCTCCGAGGTCGATGGGCAAGAGCTTCATCCCACGGTGCGCAACCACCACATCGGCATTTATCCCGAGGCAACCGCCACGCCAAAATCCGCCAGCGGACGTTAGCGTGCTCTAAGCCGGCAGCCGCTTCAGCAGCCCGCTCGCCATGCGGAACCAGGGACGCTCGCGCCGGCGCAGATAGCCCGGCATGGTCGGCTTCTTTTCGAGCACCTTCCGCGCCCACTCCCGCGCTTCGGCGGTGCGGCCCTCGGCGGCAAGCAGTTCCGCAAAATGGAGATAGGTTTCCGATCGCGTGGAGGTCACGAGCGTCTGCCGGAACAGCAATTCCGCCTTGGCCGTCTGCCCGGTCAGCGCATAGGCACGCGCCAGCAACCCCGGCGCGCGGCGAAAGTCGTACTCCGGCTCTTTGGCCACGGTGCGCTCCAGGTCCGGCAGGGCCCCAGCCGCGTCGCCCAACAGCAGCGCGCAGACGCCGCGCCGGTAAAACGAGTCCAGGGTATCGGATCGCGCGCCGATCGCCCGATTGTAAGCCTCCCGCGCCCGCGCCAGCTTGCCGTCGTCCATGTAGAGGTCCGCCAACTCTTCGAAGTTGGCCGCCGAAGGATTGTCGAGAATGGCCGACTCCAGCCGCGCAATCCGCTGCCGGCGCGGAAAGACCTGGAAAGCCCCCCGCAGCAGCCCCGCGTCCGGAAGCGCCTCGGCGCACAGATACACGAGCGCGCCCGGCGGACCGAGAAACAGAATCACCCAGAGCCACCAGTTGTCTGGCCGCCGGCGGATAAAGTGGACGATCGCCGCAACTTGCAGCAGCAATCCCCACGGGTAGAAAAGATGACTCAGCATTCCCATGCGTCTCAGTGTCCTGTCGATGTGCTGGCCTCAGAGTACACACTCGCCGCGCCCTTTGAAAGCACTCATTTCGGCGAGTCGTCGCCCGGCTGGTACCAGGGCACGTCTTTGTGCGGAAACAGGAACGGAGACTTGGCGAGCAGATGCGACAAGATGCGGTGCGCCATCGTCACCGACTGCTCCACTTCCGCGTCCCACTCCGGCTGCGATGCCGTGGCGACCACAATCCGCGGCCACTTTGCCGTGCGGATGGCCAGAATCAGACCGCTGGCGATGACCAGAGTCGGTCCCATCTTGGACAAATCCACTTCGCGTCGATACCCGGCAATCTCCATACCGGAATTATAGGCGAAAATAAAGCGAAAATCTCCACGCGCCTTCCCGAAGAATGCCTCAATCCCGCGTAATGCTCGTCCACGGCGCATCTTCCTCGCCGGCCCTCCCCTCTTCCACAAACACGTTGCTGGCCTTATGCCACTGCCCCAGTTGCTCGCTGCCCGTCCCGCGGGCCACCACCTTGTACGCGGCCAATCCGCTATCGCTCTTCGCGGTTGCCACAATATCCGCCTCGTACGAGATCCCCTTGTCCGTCACCACAATGACTGTTTGTCCTCGATTCAGCATTTCGTCCTCCCACGGCTAAGGCCTTCGCAAACCTGAAGCATAATCCCATTTCTACATTGGAGCATTCTCATCGAGACCTGACGGTGTGCCCCGGACGAGGGTATGCTAGGGAGAGGAGGTCTGCGGCGATGGAACAAGCGACCGATGCAACCGCCGGACCCGCTGCCGGTTCGATACCGCAGACACACCTGACCTCCGAACCGCCGGCTCCGCTCCGCGTCCTGGTCATCGACGACAACCGGGCGCACGCGGAAGGACTGGCCGAGTTGCTCTGTCTGGCCGGCTTTGAAGCCTGGCATGTGCCGACCGGCGCCGAAGGGGTGGAATCCGCGCGCGCCCTCCATGCCGACGCCGTCTTGCTGGATATGAATCTGCCCGACATGAATGGCTTTGAAGTCTGCCGCCGGCTCCGCCGAGACCCGCGCACGGCCAGCATTGCCGTGGTTTTTCATACGGCGCAGGGATCCGTTCCCGGCGCGCGCCACGAAGGGGACGCGTTTCTCACCTACCCAGTCGCGATGACCGAGGTCTACGCCACCATCCGCGCCAGCATCGAACGGCGAAAGAGCCGCATGGGACGCATTATCGAATAGGTTGCTGCAGACGATCGGAGCTGCGCAGAGGCTCAGAGCCGCGCAAACGGAAAGCTAAGAAAATTCCGATGTGAAAACGCTCACGACACAAGAGGCAGCGCACCGGAACCTGCAGCATCGCAAGGCGGGGAAGGTCCGTGAAGCTCAGGCGTGAACTTCGAAAGCGCGGAGTACCGCAGTGGGGACAATTCATGGGGGAAGCCATCCTCAGTTGTTTACCGGCGCCCGATGCGAAACGGCCGCCCAGGCAACCAATTTTCAGCGTAGCACCGGAAAAGATGCGGCTGCCCAACCGGAAGGCTAGTTTACTCAGCAGTCACATTACTAAAGTTTGCCCTTTTCCTGGATTCGGAGCAATTAAGTTGGCCGGACGCCTGATTTGGAAGGATTGCGGCGGGATTGGTGGGCGGTGAGGGACTCGAACCCCCGGCCTCCTGCGTGTGAAGCAGGCGCTCTAACCAGCTGAGCTAACCGCCCGAAATTGCGCCGGCGACGCAGCGCAAAACAACGTCCGTGAAACATAAGTATAAGTCATTTGGCCAAATCGGTCACGTTCCAGCAGCGTTCGCGCCGGCCGCGGCGACGAAGGGACAGTGACGAGCGGGCGGTTCAAGGCTTAGCATTGCGGCTAGAGGTTTTTTCCGATGTTGCGTCGTACTTTTCTTGAGGGTAGTTTGAAGGTTGCCGGCGCTGCTTCGCTGCTGGCGGGTGTGGGCTCTGGCGCGTTGGCGGCAGAGCCGGCGGAAGCCAAGCCGCTCGAGGAGTTTGGCTACGGCGATGTGCAACTCGCGCCGGGTCCGCTGAAGACGCAGTTCGAGCAGACGCGGTCGGTGATTCTGGGGCTGAACGACGACTCGCTGCTGCGGCCGTGGCGGCTGCGCGCCGGGCTGCCGGCCCCCGGTGCTCCGCTGGGCGGATGGTACGACGAGGTGCCGCTGGTCAAAACGCCGAGCGGCGGCGAGGGGTTTGCGCCTGGGGAGTGTTTCGGGCAGTGGATTTCCGCGCTGGCCCGCGGCTACGCCGTCGACCGCGACCCGGAAACCCGCGCCAAACTGCGCCGCATTCTCGATCTCTATGCGCCGGCCATCTCGCCGAAGTTCTATACCAACTTTATGTACCCGGCTTACAACTACGACAAAATGGTGATTGGCCTGCTGGATGCGCAGGTGCTGGCCGGGATGCCGGATGGCTTTGCGCTGCTGGATCGGACTACCGATGCCGCGGAGCCGCATCTGCCGCCGACCGCCCTGGACCGGGGAGAGCCGCAGCGGGCCTGGCGCGAGGCGACCGGGCAGAACGCCTCCGACAGTTACACCTCCGATGAGTCCTATACGATCGCCGAGAATTTGTATCTGGCCGGCCAGCGCGGGGCCGGTGAGCGCTACCGGAAGATGGCTCCGCGCTTCTTGCTCGACAAGGGCTATTTCGACCCGCTCTCGCAAGGCGTGAATGTGCTGCCCAACCGCCACGCCTACAGCTTCTGCAATGCGCTCAGCTCGGCCATGATGGCCTACATGGTCGGCGGCAGCGAGAAGCATCTGCGCGCCGCATCGAATGCCTTCGACATGCTGCAAGAAACGCAGAGTTATGCCACCGGCGGCTGGGGTCCGGACGAAAGCTTCAAGACGCCCGGCACCGGCGCGCTGTACGCCAGCCTGACTAACACCAGCCATAGCTTCGAGACGCCCTGCGGCAGTTATGCGCACTTCAAGCTCACCCGCTATCTGCTGCGCGTCACCCGCGACGCCAAGTACGGCGACAGCATGGAGCGGGTGCTCTACAACACCGTGCTCGGAGCCAAGCCGTTGCAGGCCGACGGCAAATCTTTTTATTACTCGGACTATAGCGATCCCGGTCATAAGTTCTATTTCAACGACGCCTGGCCCTGCTGCGCCGGAACCTTGCCGCAAGTTACCGCCGACTATCATATTCTGGGGTACTTCCACGATGCCCGCGGCGTCTACGTGAACCTGTACGTGCCCTCCACTTTGCAATGGACGGGAACGCATGGCGCGCGTCTCTCGCTGACGCAATCGAGCCAATATCCGCTCGATGGCAACGTTGCGCTGGTGCTGAAGGCTTCGAAGGCGGAGAACTTCGCGCTGCGGCTGCGCATTCCGGGGTGGGCGTCGGACCAGGCCGAGATTCGCGTCAACGGCTTGCCGGCGCAGGCACCCGCGACCAAGGGCTTCGCTTCGATCGAGCGCAAATGGGAGGACGGCGACCGCATCGAGTTGCGCTTGCCCATGCCGATGCGGCTCGAGGCGATCGATCCGCAGCATCCGGAGACGGTTGCGCTGGTGCGCGGGCCGCTCGTACTCTTCGCGCTCACCGAGCAAACGCCGAAGGTGACGCGCGACCAACTGCTGGCAGCCAAGCAGATGAAGGATCAGCCCATCTGGCGCGCCGCCACCGACGCCGGACCGCTGCTGCTGACGCCGTTCACCGAGATTCACGAAGAGCGGTACAGGACGTACCTCACGGTCAGCTAGGAGGCGAGCGGTCGCGGAACACGGCACCCCGATGCGTCTCCGGCTAAAATCGAGAGATGCCTGAGTTGCCGGAGGTCGAAACCATTGCGCGTGGCGTCGACCAACGGCTGCGCGGCGACCGCATCGTCGAGGTCTGGTTCAGCTCCCACACGCAGCCCTTCAAGAGTCCTCCCGCGGAACAGGCGGCGGGCTTGGAGGGCAAGGCGATCCTGGGCGTTCACCGCGTGGGCAAGCACATCGTCTGCGAACTGGCGGACGCCCCCGGCGAAATCCCCTCCGCCGGCCTTTCCGCCCGCCCTTCCGCGGAATGGATCGTACACCTCGGCATGACCGGCCGGCTGCTGGTAACCACTCCCGACGGACCGGTCGCGCCGCACACCCACGCCCGGCTCACCCTGGCCAGCGGCCGCGAAATGCGTTTTGTGGACCCGCGCCGCTTCGGCCGCCTCGAGTACCGCCCTCTGGCGTCCGCGCAAGCCTTCGCCGGCCCCGGCACCGAGCCCACGACGATCGCGCTTGACGACTTCGCCCGGCTCTTTCGCGGCCGCAAACTGGCCATCAAAGCGGCGCTGCTCAACCAGACACTGCTCCACGGCGTCGGCAACATTTACGCCGACGAAAGCCTCTTCCGCGCCGGAATCCGCCCCAGGCGCATGGCCGGCCGCATCAAACGGGCGGAACTCGCGCGTCTTCACGCCGCGCTCCAGCAAGTGCTTCAGCACGCCATCGCCCTGGGCGGCTCGTCCGTCTCCGATTATGTAGACGCCAACGGCGTCCGCGGATTCTTTCAACTGGAGCACCGCGTGTACATGCGCACCGGCCAGCCCTGCCTGGTCTGCGGCACGCCCATCCGCAGAATCCTGCTCGCGGGGCGGGGCACGCACTTTTGCCCGGTCTGTCAGCATTAAACCGGCGAAACCATTTCCAAAAGCGGAATTGGCTCCCGCCTCTCTCAAAAAAAGGAACTGGATCGCCTCAAATCTACGGTTTTTTGAATAAATCGAAACGGCGTTCACTTCTAAGTGTAAGAAAAATATAGCACGAGAGATTGGCGAGTCGATTGCTACTCTGTAAGTGCCAGTGATGTGCGGCGACTGTGATCGCATCCAGTTGCGCAACAATCGAGGGCTTTCAACCGAGAAGAACGTCAAATTTAGCGTTCCCCGTTGGAAGCCACTCCATGACAAGCCTGAAGCCGGTCGGTTGAATCGCGCTTCAAGGCTCGAAAATCTTGGGAGGCCAGTGCCCAAGAAAATCCAGTCCCGGAATTCGAGACAAGCGATAGCGCCAATCCCCTGAGCGGGTGGCGCTATCTTCTTGTTGGGCGTCGACTTGCCGATTGGCCCTACTGAGTTGCGATCGTCCTCAAGTCGCTTGCTCTTCTCTTTTCCCTTCGCACCCGTCAGGAGTGAACGTTGTCTTTTTTGTTCCCCGCCTCTTGCGCAACCGCCGCGAATGCTGCAATACTCAGGCGTGGTTGGGCTACCGGAAACGAAAAGGAAAAAGCCGCCAGTCCATGCGGCACCTTGTCAGCTTCCCGGCTTATCTGTAGTATCAGAATTGCCCTTATCGCGCAGCACCGATTGGCCTCCCCTGGGCTCAGACTGAAGGAACCGGGTAGAGATTGAAGGCTGCGACGCACCAAGAGTACGCTGTTCGTCGTGAAGGTTACCATCCGAGCGAACCCCTCAGCGGAAACAGGTTTTCCGGGAGAACTCATCAAGGTATGGAGTTTGGGCAGATTCCGCAGAACGTTGTGGCGTTCTTATGGCAAGCGACGATGCAGGGCCGGCAAGCTTCCAAGCAGACCCCCGGAACGCAGGCACGTAGCGCGGGCGCACGGCGGTCCAGTCGCGCATCGGATTCTCGAGACTTCTGCGGGCTCGCTTTGCGGGGCTGATTTTGCGCGAGGTTGCGGGCCGGCGATCCCGCCTCGGGCGTTATAACCGCGTGTCAGGCACGATTGACGCGGCATTCGATCCGGAATGCAAATGTGGCGTTGTACGCCACCCTGAGGCCGGAAGTCGGTCGTATTCACACGTAAGGAAAAGGATCGCAGCGCCTCCACCGGGAAAAGCTGCAAGAGAGCGATAGAAATCGCGGAAATTTAGCAGGACACGCACGAGGAAGTGCAAGCATGACGACAGAATCTTCGCAGCCGCCGGTAGAGGCGGGGCAATCCCAGGCTCCCGTGCCTGGGCAGTCGCAGGGGCATCGGCGTCGCCGTCGCCGCCGCAAGACCAAGGCAAACCTGGCCGCCAACCAACCTCAAAATGCGCAGCCGCAGCCCGCCGCGGCACCGCCGGCGCCGCAGATTCTCCAAAGCGGACCTCCGCCAACTCCGCTGTCCCCAGCCCAATCCTTCCAAAGGGGAAGCTCGCAGCAGGGCAACGCCGGGCAGGGCACCGGCTCGGGACGCAAGAAAAAGAAGTCCCGCGACCGCGACAAGCAGCCCAGGTTTGAACCTTCGCCCGGCAACAGCATCAACGCCGGTAACGGCTCGAATGGGTCCAATGGCTCGGGCGGATTCAACGGCAATGGCGGCGGCAAAAAGCGCAAGCAGCAAAAAGGGCCGCGCCAGTTCGTCGGTCCCATGGACCACAGCTACCGCGTGGCCAACGGCAACGTTGCCGACGGCCCGCCTTCGACCATCCCCTTCCAAGGCAACGGCCACGGCGCCTATTACAACGACACCCCGTCGCCGCGCGGAGTTACGCCCACCATCGCCGCCGACGCGCCCACCAAGATCTTCTTCTTCATCGAAGATCTCTTCTTCCTGGCCAAAATTCAGGAAGCCAGCCGCAAACTGGGCGTCAAAGTCGAGTTCGTCAAAGGCGACAAGGACGTGATCTCCCGCATTACGGAAGCGGCTGAAGTCGATCGCCCGGCGCTGTTGGTCTTCGATCTGAACAACGCCGCCGCCAAGCCGCTCACGCTGATCCCGAAGCTCAAGGCCAAGCTCAAGAAGTCGACATCAATCATCGGCTTCCTCTCGCACCTGCAAGGCGACTTGAAGCTGAAGGCCACGGAAGCTGGCTGCGACTCGGTCATGCCGCGCTCGGCCTTCTCGCAGAGTCTTCCCAACCTCCTCCGCCGCTACGGCATGGAAGAGGAAGACGAGTACTACCCGCAGCCGATGTAGTTCGCGGATAAAGCGGGGAGTCTGGGTCTGGGGAAGGACTCCTCTGGCGGTGCTTTGTGAAGTGGCACGACTCCAGTCGTGCCGGCAAAGCCGATCCAGACAAATTGGCCGCGAATTGTGCGCGAATCGGGCTGTAGCCCTTGCGGGACGCTCATCACGCGATTTCTAGCCACTCTCGCGGGCTTCCGCGTTCCGTCCCGTCCCGCCGGCACCTCATCCCGGCGGCCAGTGCATGAGGCGCCCACCCAGCAAATGCAGGTGCAGGTGCTCGACCGTCTGGCCGCCATCCTCCCCGGTGTTGATCACCGTCCGATAGCCTTTGGACAGTCCCTTTTGCCGCGCAACCTCAGCCACCACCCACAGCAGATGCCCCAACAGGGGCGCTTCTGCGGGCGAGGCCTCGGCCAGGGAAGCGATATGCTTGCGCGGCACAATCAGCAAGTGTACTGTCGCGTGGGGGTGGATGTCGGCGAAGGCGACGCACAGGTCGTCTTCATAAACACGCGTCGCGGGAATGCTTCCCTCGATGATCTTGCAGAATAGGCAGGCCATAACTGGTCCAGTGTAAGCCATTTTCTTCCGCCCTCAACTCCGGCGACGACGCCGGTCTGAAGCATCCGTGTTTCGGCAAGAGACCTTCCGGCATCGATTGCGCAGTGCGCTGCGAAGATTGCGCAGCGAAAAGCAAAAGATTGCGCAGTGCGCTGCAAAGACTGCGCAACGTCCAACGCGAATTGCGCACCGCGCTCGAACGATTGCGCTGTAGAAACGTCACTTCCTGGCGCCAACGGACTCAGACAGCCGGTTAGAGTTACTATCGCGACCGCCAATCCTGCGCCCCGCCAAAGCCGTTTGCCGCTCGTTGTCATCGAATCCCCGCACGGGTCCGTACTATCTGCGACAATAACGGATAGAAACTACTGTTCGCCAATCTCCTCAAGCAGAATGAGACTCACCTTGCCAACAGTTCCCCAATTTCTTCCGATCCGAACCCGATTTCGGCGTAACACCGATCCCCGCGCCTTCCTGTTTTCAACCACATGCGTCCTGTTCGCGCTGGCGATTCCCGCTCTCGCCGCGGAAAAGCCCGCCCCGCTGCCGCCGCTGCTGGACACCATGACCGCCGAGTTGACACGCGCCATGGGCTCGCTCGGAAAGCAGGGCGACAAGCAAATCCCGCCCTATTTCCTCAGCTATACGGTCGCCGACGCCGACAGCGTCTCGATCCGCGCCCAATTTGGCGCGCTCGTCGACTCGAGCGACAATCGCGAGCGCGTGGTCGATGTGCAGGTCCGCGTCGGCGATCCCAAGCTGGACAATACGCACGGAAATCATCGCGCCTCGGCCGTAAACACGGCGCAATTGCCGCTTGGCGACGACCGCGAGGCGCTCTCCCGCGAGCTATGGCTGGCCACCAACACCGGCTACGGTACTGCGCTTGACAACTACCTGCGGGTGAAGACGGAAGCCGAGGTGCGCGCCAAGGAAGAGGACAATTCCGGCGATTTTTCCGTGCAAACGCCGCAGATTCATATCGATGCGCCGGCTCCGGCGCCGGTGGTCGATAAGGCGGCCTGGGAGGATCGGCTGCGGGCGCTCTCCAAAGTGTTTCGCGAATTTCCCGACGTGAACCAAAACATCGTCATGCTTACCGCGCAAAGCGAGACCGATTATTTCACTTCGTCGGAGGGTTCGCGGCTGGCCACTCCGCATCAGATGGCGCGGCTGATCGTCTTTGCCGTGAGCCGCGCCGACGACGGCATGGATCTGTTTCGAGCCCAGACATTCGAGGCCGAAACCGTGGCAGGGCTACCAAAACAGGCGGAACTCGAAACGGCCATGCGTGAGCTGGGCGCAAGCCTCGAAGCGCTGCGCAAAGCGCCGGTCACCGAGCCGTTCAACGGGCCGGCAATCCTCTCCGGGCGCGCTTCGGCGGTATTTTTCCACGAAGTGCTCGGCCACCGTCTCGAAGGCCAGCGCCAGCGCGGCGACGAGGAGGGCCAGACCTTCACCAAGGAAGTGGGCAAGCCGGTGCTGCCCAGCTTTCTATCCGTTTCGGACGACCCGACGCGGGCCAAATTCGGCGATACCTGGCTCAGCGGCACCTATGCCTACGACGATGAGGGCCAAAAGGCCCAAAAAGTCGATCTCATCGAGGACGGCGTACTCAAGACGTTTCTGATGTCGCGGCTGCCGATCGCCAGCTTCAGCCAATCGAACGGCCACGGCCGCGGACAGATTGGGCGCGTTCCCAATGGGCGCCAGGGCAACTTGATCGTGACCTCGACTAAGACGGTGCCCGACTCCGAACTGCGGAAAATGCTGATCGACGAGGCGAAGAAGCAAGGCAAGCCGTATGGCCTTTATTTTGAAGACATTTCTTCCGGTTTTGCCGTGACCACGCGCAGCTCGCCGCAGGCGTTTTCGGTGATTCCGCTGGTCGTTTACCGCGTGTATGTCGATGGCCGCCCGGACGAGCTGGTGCGTGGCGTCAGCATTGTCGGCACACCGCTGGCGGCGATGAAGAGCATTCTGGCCACCGGCGACAAGGAAGAGATATTCAACGGCGAGTGCGGCGCCGAGTCGGGTTCGATTCCGGTTTCCGCCGTCGCTCCGGCGATGCTGCTGAAGGAAATCGAAACGCAAAAGCAGCAGCAGGGCACGGAGCGGGTGCCGATTCTGCCCAATCCCAGCGTGATCGCAACCGTCGCGCAGACAACCGCGGCAGGAAAGGCAAGCCGATAATGAACAAGCGATTCGCCTTATCTCTTTCCGTATTGACGCTGGCCTCTTCCATCTACGCCTCCGCTCAGCCAATCGCCCGGCAGACGCGCGCAGATGCCGAAAAAGACCCGGTGCTGAGCGCGATGCTCACCGAGCTCGACCGCAACAAAGATCAGCTCCAGTTGAAGGGCTTCGCGAAGCCGTTTTTCATCCAGTACCGGATTGAAGACATTGAGGATTACCAGACGCAGGCGGACTTCGGTGCGAGCCTGAGCAGCCGATTCCGGCATCAGCGCGTAGCGCGGGTAACGGTGCGCGTGGGCGACTACAAAATCGACAGCTCGACCTCCCGCAGCGACGGGACCGTCTCCTTTGCGGCGCTCGATAACGACGCGCTGGCGCTGCGAGCCGCGCTGTGGCAGGCCACCGACGAGGCCTACAAGGGGGCTCTGGCCGCCTACGCGCAGAAGCAGGCGCAGTTGAAGCAGGTGCAAACCCCGCCGCAGCAGGACGATTTCTCGCAGGAGACGCCGGTGGTTTCGCTTGAGGCCCTGGTGCATTTGCAACTGGACGGCGCGGCTGCCCCTGCGGTGTGGGAGAAGCGGGTTGCCGAATCGAGCGGGCTTTTCCGCACCGATGCTGCGTTGAAAGACGCCGGCAAGGACGTGCAATACGCCTCGACGATCTTCCACGCCCGGGCGGTGAATTCGTACCTGGTGAGCAGCGAAGGGACGATCGTGCGCAAGGGAACGACCTCTTACGGCGAGTCGTTTGCCGTGGGGACGCAGGCCGCGGATGGGATGCACCTGGACCGGTCTTATGGCAGCAACGGGGTTTCGCTGGCCGATCTGGATTCGCCGGAGGCCTTCAACAAGCACGCGGCGAGCCTCATTGCCTCGCTTGAGGATCTGCGCAAGGCTCCGCTGGTCGAGGAAGAGTACCACGGCCCGGTGCTGCTCTCGGCCGATGCGGCCTCGGACGCGATTCACGACCTGGTGGCTTCCGCCGTGACGGCGACTCGGCCGGAACTAGGCACGGAAGCGCGCACCAAGGGCGCGTTTGCCTCGAGCTTCCACGCGCGTGTGCTCCCGGACTTTCTGGATGTGGTGGACGACCCCAGCCTGTCGAAGTTCAATGGCAAGACGCTGGTGGGCGCTTACAAGATCGACGACGAGGGCGTGCCGGCGCAGACGGTAAAGCTGATTGCCGATGGGCGGCTTGAGAATTACCTGATCGGCCGCGAGCCGGTGCGCGATTTTCCCAAGTCGAACGGGCATGGGCGCGCTCCGCTGACGGGCGCGCCACGCCCGGCAATCGGCGTGCTCGACGTGAGTTCGCATGAAGGGTTGAGCGACGATGAGCTGAACAAGAAACTTCTGGCGCTGGCCAAGGATCGCGGATTGAAGAACGTGTATTACGTGGAGACGCTGGGACCGGAACTGACGCCCCGGCTGTTGTACAAAGTGGCGGCCGACGGCAAGCGGGAACTGGTGCGCGGCGCCACGCTCGACGATCTGGACCAGCGCGCGCTCCGCTCGGGCGTGATCGCCGCCGGCAAGGAGCCGTATGTGGCCAACTACAACGGCGCTGTGCCGGAGACGATTCTGGCCCCGGCGCTGCTCTTCGACGATGTGACCATTCGCCGTGCGAACGAGAAAAACGACAAGCTGCCGTTCTACCCGCCGCCGAGCTAGACGCAAGCATTGTTGTACGATAAGACCGATGGGAATGAAGTCTCCCGAAACCGCCCGATCCTTACGGAATGGGCTGATGACTTCTGCCGAGTGGTTGTTCTTGACTTTCTTGGAGAATGGCGAGGCAGAAGTATGTCCTATTTTTGGGTGGCTTTTGGAAGCGCGATTGGCGGCACGCTGCGCTACGCAGTTTCCCGCTGGACGATGAGCGTGAGCATGCATTTTCCTTACGGGACGGTGCTCATCAACGTCCTGGGTTCGTTTGTCATTGGCTACTTCGGAACCCTGACCCTGCAAAGCGGCAAGTATGCGGAAAGCGACAATCTCCGGCTCTTCGTGATGGTCGGGGTTTGCGGCGGGTTTACGACGTTCTCTTCGTTCAGCCTGCAAACCTTCGATCTGCTGCGTATGGGTGCCTGGGGCAGGGCAATGGCCAATGCGGTTCTTTCGGTTATGCTCTGCGTGGCGGCCGTGGGGGCGGGACATCTGCTTGCGTATCACAGCGTGCAGCGGGCGGCGATTGCGGAGACGGCTCAGGAAGAGGCTGGCTGAGGCTTCAGTCTTCGTCGCGTGTGCCAGTGTGCTGGGCCTGGTCGATGTCTTCCATATCGAGCGCCTGCTCCAGCTCTTCTTTCTCGATTTCGGCCTCGACGCGGGCTTCTTCGCCGCGCAGGAAGACGATGCGGACCTTTTGCAGGTGGTCGCGATTGTCTTTGAGAAAAGACTGTAGATTTTCCTCTTCGCCGACCAGTTCCAGGCATTGCGGAAGGCGCGCCGGAGGAATTTCGCCGGTGTCCATCACCAATTCCTGATTCTTGAGAAAGCCGCCGATGACGCGATGCAGCAGCGCCTGTTCGACGCCGTGTTCCTTGGCCTGGCGAAGCAGGTAGGCGCCGAGGGTTTGCGGAGCGAGGCGCTTCCACCAGCTATCGGCGCGGCGCATTTCAGAGGCGGAAAAATAAAGCCGCAGTACGCTGAGATGTTCCATGAGGTCTCCTTCCAGACAGCCGAAATCGTCGATTTGCGTGAGCAGGTCGGGCGCAGGCGCGCCGCGCAGCTTGGCGACGACCGCCAGCGAAAGTCCCTCTTCCGCCGCGGTGCTCAGGTGCTTGCTCTTGCCTACCCGCTGGGACTGATAGATGCCGGCGTGGCCGGAGAAGAGATAGCTGATGACGCAGGCGATGGCTGCGTAGGCGCCGGCTTCCGCGCCAAAAAGCTCGACTGCCATGAGTGTTGAGGCGATGGGCGTGTTGGCCGCACCGGCAAAGACAGCCACGAAGCCCATGCCAGCCAGCAGCGACGAGGGCAGCGGCAGCAAGTGCGCCAGTGCGTTGCCCAGCGTGGAGCCGATGTAAAACAGCGGCGTGACTTCGCCGCCCTTGAATCCGGTGCCGAGGGTGAGCGCGGTAAAGAGGAACTTGGCGGCAAAGTCGTAGACCGGCAGCGGGCCGTGAAACGAGGCGACGATGGTGGGGATGCCAAGGCCGATGTACTTCGTTGTGCCGACAGCCAAGACGGCACAGGTGACGAGAATTCCGCCAACAAACGGGCGCATGGGCGCGAAGGAGATCAGCTTGCGCGCAGCGTGAGAGACGGCGTGGGTCGTCTTGGCAAAGGCCATGCCAACCAGGCCAAAAGCGAGTCCGGCGGCCATCGAAGAAGCGATGCCGCCGATGTTCATGGCCGGAACTTCGGCGACCCGGTAGATCGTATGACGCACGCCCCAGGCCTTGGTCGTTAGGTCGCCGACGAAGGCCGCCACGAAGCACGGCGCAATGGCGGTGTAGCTGAGGCGACCGATGGCCAGCACTTCGATGCCAAAGACGGCACCGGCCAGCGGAGTTCCAAAGACGGAGGCGAAGCCGGCGCTGATGCCGGCCATGAGCAGAATGCGGCGGTCGCGCGGCATCAGGCGCAGCGGTCGGGTGAGTTGGTCGGCCAGCGACGCGCCGGTTTGGATCGCTGTCCCTTCGCGCCCGGCCGAGCCGCCGAAGAGATGCGTGAGAAACGTGCCGAGCAGAATCAGCGGCGTCATACGCAGCGGAATGACCGCCTTGGGATCGTGGACCTCTTCGAGGATGAGGTTGTTTCCCGCTTCGACGGAGCTGCCGAGGTACTTGTAAAGATAGCCGACGAAGAGGCCGGCCGGGGCGAGCAGCAGAATGAGCCAGCGATGGGATTCGCGGACATCAGTGGCAAATTCAAGCGAGACGAGCAGCAGGGCCGACGCTGAGCCGGCGAGGATGCCTGCCGCGGAGGCAATAGGAATCCAGCGCAGCAAGTCGATTAGCAGGCGAAGCTGCTCTGAGAGTGCTGTCTTCCAGGGGTTTTCGGGCAATGGGCCTCCTACGGAAATCGTAGGAGTCATCAGCATGTGCCGGGTGGCGCAGCGGTTGGGGCGAACTCCATCACCCTGAGGTTAGGAGAACAGAGTATCAGGGAGCGTTTTTTGGGTCAATGGCCGAACTGTCAGTCGAGACGCACGAGATACGCGTCGCCTTCGGCTGGCCGGAGCTTGCGCGCGATCGATTCTGCTTGTTCGCGGTTGTCGCCCTGGGGGCGGATGCGGACCCAGTAGCCTGTTGGGCCTTCGAAGTCGATCACCTGGGCAGTGAGGTATTTGTGTTCGAGCTGGTCGCGCAACTTCCTGGCTTTGCCGTTGTGCTCGAAGGCGCCGATCTGGACGCACCAGCGGCCGCCGGCGTCGAGCGGGTGCGGGGTTTCGTAGACGTCGATGCGCACGGTGGCGAGGCCGGCGCGGTAGACGCCGGTGGCTTTCGCCGAGGCCATCGAGAGATCGAGCACACGGCCGCGCACGAATGGGCCGCGGTCGGTGACGCGCATGGTGCCGGACTGGCCGGTCTTTTCGTTGGTGACTACGATCAGCGAACCCATGGGCAAAGTTCGGTGCGCGGCGGTCATAGCGTTCTGGTCGAAGACCTTGCCGTTGGCTCCCTGGCGATTGTGATAGGGCGGTCCGTACCAACTGGCCACGCCCTCTTCCGTGTAAATGGGCTTGTGGCTGGCGATGTAGTCGCGATCCGCCGGCGTCACTTCGCTGGGCGGGGGTTGCGAGTGGGCCGATCCGAGGGAAGGCGGGGTTGCCTGGGCTGCAGGAGAGTTCTGGCGATGGCTGCATCCGGCCGTGGCAAAGACGAGCAGGGTTGCGACTGTGCCGGCCACGGCATGTTTCGCGTGGGCGCGCGGCATCACAGCCCGGGCTTCCTGTCGGCTGCCTGGAGCCGGTCGGCGAGGCGTTCGAGGTGGCCGGCGAGCAGGCGGGCGGCGCTGCCGGCTTCGCGGCGCACCTCGGGCACGACGACGCGGTCGACGTATCCCACAGCGTCGTGCAACTCCGCCTCGACACGGTCGATGAACTGCTTGGCGCGCTGCCGAAATTCGTCTTGTTGCGTGGCGTATTCCTGCATTGGATTCATGACCCCATCTTCAGTTTGCGCATCGCCCTGGGCCGCGTCAACGGCGGGGTGAGCGATCTTCGGCTTGAGGTGCCTCAATCGGCAACCCGGCCGCTCCGCTTTGGGCCGTTGGGAGATGAGCGGAATTGCTCGCAAGTCGCTGTAAAGGCCAGATTG
>Ga0116230_10000321_pt1 | contig 41200 bp, 42 predicted proteins | sample S1TSphfallax_3_FD_88678 | JGI IMG/M metagenome (GOLD analysis project Ga0116230, IMG submission 88678) | Host-associated microbial communities from peat moss isolated from Minnesota, USA - S1T2_Fd - Sphagnum fallax MG | ecosystem: Host-associated > Plants > Peat moss > Unclassified | place... | reverse complement strand
GAGATTGGCTTTTTCGGCGGCTCGGGCTTTGCGGTAGTCTTCGACGCGTTTTTGGCAGCGGATGACGTTGTTGGTGTGGGCGGTTTTGTAGCGCAGGTAGCGGCCGAGTTTGCGGTCTTGCTGTTCGGTCCATTCGGCTGGGTTGGGATTGGCTTTGTAGAGGCCCGCTTCGACGTTGGCGTAGGCGCGGGTGGCTCTTTGCAAGAACCAATCGGCGTGGGCGAGTTCCTGGACGAGATGACGCTCGGCTTCGGTGGTGGGGTTGTAGGATTTTTGCCAGATGGCTTCCAGGGCTTGGAGATCTTCGATGCGCTCGGTGGGCAGGAGCAGGGTGTCGACGGCGCAGCAGCCGTGCTTGAGGGCGTTGGTGTTCACGGTTCGAGGATGGAATGGGGGCGTTCTATAGGGCGGGTGCCGGGAGGGTTATGTGATTGATTTGACGGGAGAAAAAATTTTTTGAATTTTTGTCACCGGCGAAAAGGGGGGACAACCTTCTTTGCTTCAGCTATAGTTGGTGGTAAGCGTGCCGCGATTTTTCAATCTGCTCGAGGCGGAAGGGCTTTTGCCGGATGTGCAGCGGCTGGTGCGCGGCTTGATCGATTACAAGAGCGAATTCGACGAGGCCACGGACGCGCTGGTGCTGATTGCGCAGCGGATCACGATTATGGGCGGCATGATTCCTCCGCACGATGCGGTGGCGCTGTTGCGGAACCGGAAACACGCGGCGGTGCGGGCCAGCAAACTGGCGTTTGAGCAATTGAACCACAAAGGATGCCAGTTGCAGGACCTGGAAAGCGGGCGGGTGGATTTTCCGACGCTGTATCGCGGGCAGGAAGTTTGCCTGTCCTGGAAGCTGGGTGAGGCGACGATTGGGTTCTGGCGGCATCCGGACGATGGGGAAGCGGCGCGGCAGGCGATTGACAGCGAGTTTTTGAAGAATCATCGCGGGGAAGATTAGCCTGCAATTGCTAAACTAGCCTGCGGATGCTATTAGCCCGGGAATTCATTGGTTATCTCTCTCGACAGCTTGTTCAACGGTTGAATCCGACTGTTTTTGAGACCACCGATCCGGCTGGGGCGGCGGCGGCGATTGCGCAAGTTGTGGACGATGATTTGTCGTATGAAGACAAGCTGAACGATGAGGTTCGGGATCTTCTTGACCAGTACAGCGACTACATGCGGCGCGAGAATGTTTCGTACCAGGAGATGTTTCGCAAGATCAAGAACCAGCTTCTGGCGCAGCGCAAAGTGGTGCGCGCGGCGGGGCGGGACACGGGCGACGCGATGAAGCTTTCGCGCGACAAGGTGAGCGATCTTTCGCACAAGATTGTGACCATGATGCGCAAGGGGCGGGAGTTTCGGGTGCGCAAAGACCCGAATGAGATTCGGCTGGCGATTGTGCGCGAGATGACCGATATTTTGCTGCTGGAAGAGCGGATTGACAAAGCGGCGCGGCAGAAGATCAAGACGCAGAAGCGCGAAATTGCCGAGGGCGGCGAGGAGTACGACTTGCTGCACAAACGGTACTATGCCGAAGAACTGAAGAAACTGGGCATTAATCTGGGCGCATAGCCGAAAAAATAGCTCATACTAGGTCCATGAAGCCAGACTTCATTATTGGCGGCGTCACCGGGGAAGGTCCGGGCGCGAAACTATACAGTTGCTCTTACTGCCAAAGCGATGCCTGGCTGGGGCCGGCGTCGATCAAGATTTTGGCGGAGAATGTGGACACGAAGGTGATCTGCCTGACGTGCTATCTGGTGAATCCGAAGATTCCGCAGGCGACGGAGGCGGAGACGACGGTGAGCAGCCGGGAAGAGCTGGTGGAAGCTTTGGGCACGGAGAAGGCGGATTTTCTGGTGAAGAATGGGCCGAAGATGATTGCGGCTTTGCGGAAGAAGACGGCTGCGTTTGAGCCTTGGAAGAAGAATTAGGGAAAGCAAAAAAGGGGACGGAGAGATATGTCCACCCAGTTCAATTGCCGACCCGGGTGGACTGTTCTGTTGGGGACATATTTCTCCGTCCCCTTTTTGCGCCACGAAAACCAGATTAGCGGTGCTCGCGCAGGTCTTGGGCGTCGTAGACGATGTAGCGGGAGTTTTCATAGACGGGCTTGACGCCGCTTAGCTGGTGGCTGCGTTCCAGGACGTAGTAATCGATGGGCAGGCGCAGGGTTAACTCGGATTGCCAGCGGGCCCACCATTCCTGTCCGGCCTGGTCGGAATAATCGGCAATTTCTCCGCTGCGCCAGTCGGCCCAGAGGGCGCGTTTGGAGAGGGCGCGGAAGATGCCGGGATCGTCTGATTTGCCGGCGTCGGGAAATTGAAAAAGCGAACTGCCCCAGGTGTCTTGGGCCGCCCACTGGGCCAAGGCGCGAAGGCTTTCGGGCTCGGGGCTGCTCTGGACTACGTCCAGTTGGCCGTGCAATAAATCGAGAACCTGGGCGTTGAGAATGGCGGCGAGGACGAGGGCGAGCCAAGGCAGGCTCTGGGCCCAATTGCGTTTTTGGGCGGCGTGCCAACTGGCGGCGGCGCACAAGAGGACGGAAAGGGCGACGGTGAAGGCGAGATTGCGGCTGGGCGTCATGGCGGCGGCGAATTGGGCGCGGTCCAGCAGCAGAAGCGCTGACACGGCGACGCTGACGGAACCGCTGGCGGCCAAGCCGAGGGTGATCCACTTGGTGATGCGGTCGGCGTGATGCCAGATGCGTGCCAGCGCCCAGATGCCGGCCACGAGCAGGAATTTGTAAGTTAGAATTCCGCGCCCCATCCAGTGCGTGACCCAAACCCAAGGCGTGCGGATTTGGGTGAGATGGACCATGGCTTCGCTCATGCGGGCGGTGATTTCCTGGCCGGTGCCCAGGCCGGATTGGAGCTGGACGAGGTTGCCCAGGATGAGGGAGAAAATGACGAGCGCCAGCCAGGCCGGGCGCAGGAGGCGGCGCTGCGATTTGTCGAACAGCCAGGCGGCGGCGAGCACCAGCCAGAAGGCGGCGGCGGTGACGGGGTCATAGACCAGGGCGAGGCCGGCCGCCAAGCCGCCCAGCAGCGGCATGTGATTGGCCATGAGTCCGGCAGCCAGCAGAACCAGGCCGACGGCGAATGAGCCGGGATTGGGGTCGGGATTGGTGACGAAGGCCTGGGGCGCGGCCAGATGGGTGATGGCGTTGACGGCGGCGGTGATGAGCAGCGCGCCTAGCGGGCTCACTTTCAGAGCGCGCGCCAGCAGGAAGACGCCGATGACGGCGGCCAAGCGGAACAGAATTTGCTGCCAGAGGAGGGCGCGCTCAAAGCCGACGCGCGCCAGGACATGCAGAGATTGGGTGATTTCGTCGTAAATGGTGTAGGCGAAAGTGGGATTGGAGGCGACCAGGTCACGCGACAGAAAGCCTGGTGTGTCCAGCCGTTCCAGCATGGGAACCAGCAACTGGGTTTCGCCCCGGAGGCAGCTATGCCCGGGGTAAACCTGAAACTCAAACCAGGCTACTGCCAGCAGACCCAGCAAGATAAGCAGGCCATGCCGCATTCAGCCAGTCTACTTGGCGGGCGTTTTGTCGAGCTGCTGGCGGGCCCAGGCGCGGTTCGGATTCAGTTTCAAAGCCATTTCAAAAGCCTGGCGCGCTTCGGCGTCGTGATTGGCTTTGCGCAGGGTGACGCCTTTCCACAAGTAGGCTTCGTCGAGCTTGGGATTGAGGCTGATGGCGGTGTCGAAATCTTTGAGGGCGATGTCGAGGCCGCCGCCCATGGAGGCGGGGAGATAAAAATTGCCGACGCCGCGGCTGACGTAGGCGAGCGCGAGCTTGTTGTCGAGCGCGATGGCTTTATCGATTTCGTCCTTGGCGCAGGGACCGTATTTCAGCGTTCCCATTAAAGGGTTTGCTGGAATGACCTGGCCGCACAATGCGCCGTGCAGGCGGTGGTATTCGGCGTTGTTTCCATTTAATTCCGTGGCCTTTTGCGCGGGCTCCATGCCGGCTTCGGCGTAGGCTTCGGATTTGCGCTTGTCGCGCAGCTCCATGGCCACTTCGGCGGCGTAGGATTGGGCCAGGGCGAGCTCATATTCGGCGTCGGCTGATTGGGGATTGGCCTTGACGGCGTTTTGGCGTTCGGCTATGTCGTGGTCTAAGGCGGCGAGATCCTGGCGGTCGCGGGCCGCTTTCAAGTCGCTGTTTCCTGTTGCCCAGGCTGACGCCGCCAGGGTCGCCATCACTAAAAAACTGCCGATTCTCATACTCTTTCTTATCTGACGAAAATTTTGTTTCAGAGTTTCGCCAGTTTGCGGTCGAGCAGGAGAAAGTAGGCGGCGATCAGGACGACGATAACTCCATTGGATGCAAGCAGAACGGGCGCGGATGTTTGCTTGATGAAATATCCGGAGAGGACGCTGCCCAGGGGCATTCCGCCGCGAAAGGCGGCGTTATAGATGCTCATGACGCGGCCGCGCATGGCGTCGGTGACGCTGGATTGGACGAGCGAGGTGTTGACGGCGAAGACGATCATGAGCAGCGCGCCGGTGACGAACACGAGCGAGCAACTGAGGTAGATGTTTTTCGACAGGCCGAAGGCGGTGATGAACGCTCCGAGGCCGATCATGACGAGCAAAGAGCGTTTCTGGGCGCCTTTGCTGGCGGAGCTGGCCACCAGGAGCGCGCCGGTGACGGAGCCTGCGCCGGAGAGGCACAAGAAGAGGGTGAAGGTGTTGGGTCCGCCGTGAAAGACTTCGCGCGCGACCACGGGGAGGAAGGTGATGAGCGGGTAAGAGAGCAGGGTGATTAAAAAGGCGAGGGTGATGAGGCTGGCCATGCCTTCTTTCAGGCGCAGGAAGCTGATTCCTTCGCGAATGCTGCTGGCGACGGAGAGGCCGGAGGGTTTGGGGGTGAAGTCGGCTTTGAGCATGAGCAGGGAGGCGATGACGGCGAAATAAGAGACGCCATTCAGGGCGAAGCACCACATGGCTCCGAGCTTGGTGAGGGCGAGGCCGCCGAGGGCGGGGCCGACGATGCGCGCCAGGTTGAATTGAATGGAATTGAGGGCGATGGCGTTTTGCAGATCTTCTTTTTTGACCAGGGACGGCACGAGCGCGGAATAGGCGGGGCCGCCGAAGGATTGCGCGCAGCCGACTGAGAACGAGAGGCACCAGATGTGCCAGACCTTGACCATGTGGGTGCCGGCGAGGAAGGCGAGAATGAAGGCGCAGGTGAGCTGAATGAATTGCGAGACCAGCAGGATGCTGCGGCGGTTTTTGCGGTCGGCCAATGCGCCGCCGAAGAGCGAGAAGAGGAAGATGGGGATTTGGCCGAAGAAGGCGTCGAGGCCGAGATAGACGGCCGAGTTGGAGAGCTGATAGACGAGCCAGCTTTGGGCCAGCACTTGCATCCAGGTTCCGACGCTGGATGTGCAGGCCCCAAACCACATCAAGCGGAACTCGCGGTATTGAAAGGCCTTGAAGGTCCTGCTCAGCAATGTTTATTGTAGCCGCTGTTACGATAAAGCGATGATGCTGCGAAGTGCATCGGGCATCCTGGCCGAAATTGCCGAGCAGAAAAAGATAGAGGTGGCGGGGCTGCGCTTGCGGGCGGGTGAGCTGGAACGGGCGGCGCGCTGCCGGACTTTCGGGACTCGCGATTTTGCGGCGGCGCTGCGGGCCAAAAGTCCAGCGATTATTGCGGAAATTAAGAAGGCTTCGCCCAGCAGGGGTGTTTTGCAGGCGAATTTTCAGCCGGCGGCGATGGCGGAAGCGTATGAAGCGGGCGGCGCGGCTTGCCTTTCGGTGCTGACTGACGGGAAGTTTTTTCAGGGGTCGCTGGAGGATTTGGAACGGGCGCGGGCGGCTGTTTCGCTGCCGGTGATTCGCAAGGATTTCACGATTGACGCAGTGCAGATTTTTGAGGCGGCCGCGCATGGGGCGGATGCGGTTCTTTTGATTGCGGCTATTTTGACTGGCGGGCAGTTGCGGGAGTTTCGGGAACTGGCGGCTGAGCTTGGGATGGCGGCGCTGGTGGAAGTTCACGATGAAGAAGAGCTGAAGAGAGCGGTGGATTCCGGGGCGGAGATGATTGGCGTGAACAACCGCAATCTGGACACTTTCGAGGTTTCGCTCGATACCTCGGTGAGGCTGGGCGCGCGGATGCCGGATTCGGTGACGCGCGTGAGTGAGAGCGGGATTTTCAGCAGGGGCGATGTGGAGCGCTTGCAGGGCGCGGGGTTCCAGGCGTTTCTGGTGGGCGAGTCTTTGATGAAGGCGGGGAATCCGACGCAGGCTTTGAGGGACTTATGCAGCCCTTTATTGTGAAGGTTTGCGGCGTGACGACGCGCGAGGATGCGCAGGCGGCGCTGGATGCGGGCGCGAATGCTTTGGGTTTTAATTTTTATCCGCGGAGCCCGCGGTTTGTGAGTTTTGAAAGGGCGGCCGAGATGATTGCGGCGCTGCGCGGGGATTTTTTGCGAGTGGGCGTTTTTGTGAATCCCGAGGAAGAGATTGAGGCTCCGTTTTTGGATGTGGCGCAGATTCATGGCGCGGGGCGGGCGGCGATGCCGATTTGGCGCGCGGTGAATCCGGGGAATGTTCCGGCGGCTGACGATACTGTGGAGGCTTGGCTTTTGGACACGGTGACGCCGGCGTTTGGAGGGTCCGGGCAAAGCTTTGATTGGTCGCTGGCGGCGGGGTTTCCGTATCGGGCGATTATTGCGGGCGGATTGGATGCGGGGAACGTGGGCGAGGCGATTCGCGTGGCGCGGCCTTGGGGCGTGGATTCGTGCTCGCGTTTAGAATCGGCTCCGGGGCGAAAGGATCATGCCAAGGTGGCGGCATTTGTCGAGAATGCGCTGCAGGCTTTAGCAACAATATGAGTTCTTCTATCTTGAGCGCACCGGATGCGGAAGGGCACTTTGGGCCTTACGGCGGACGCTATGTTCCCGAAGTTTTGATGTCGCCGCTGGAGGAGCTGGAACAGGCTTATTTGGAAGCGCGCGATGATCCGGCTTTCCAGGCGGAACTGACGGACCTGTTGAACCATTACGCGGGGCGTCCCACCGCGCTTTATTTTGCCAAGCGGCTGAGCGAACAGTTGGGCGGCGCGGCGATTTGGCTGAAGCGCGAGGACCTGCTGCACACGGGGGCGCACAAGATCAACAATTGCCTGGGGCAGATTTTGGTGGCGCGGCGCATGGGCAAGAAACGCATTATTGCGGAAACGGGCGCGGGGCAGCATGGCGTGGCGACAGCGACGGTTTGCGCGCTGTTTGGGATGGAATGCATTATCTACATGGGCGAAGAAGACATGCGGCGGCAGCGCTTGAATGTTTTCCGCATGCGGCTGCTGGGCGCGACGGTGGTGAGCGTGACCAATGGCAGCCGGACTTTGAAAGACGCCATCAGCGAAGCCATGCGCGACTGGGTGACGAATATCGGGACGACGCATTACTTGCTGGGCTCGGCTTTGGGGGCGCATCCTTATCCGATGATGGTGCGGGATTTTCATCGCGTGATTGGGATTGAGGCGAGGGCGCAAGCGCTGAAACAAATTGGCCGGCTGCCGGACGCGATTCTTGCTTGCGTGGGCGGCGGGAGCAATGCGATTGGCATTTTTCATCCGTTTCTGGCGGATACGGCGGTGGAACTGATTGGCGCGGAAGCGGGCGGTCGCGGATCGATGCTGGGCGAACATGCGGCGCGGTTTAGCGGGGGAAGTCCGGGCGTTTTGCAGGGCACGTTCAGTTACTTGCTGCAGGATGCGGATGGGCAGGTGGGGCTGACGCACTCGGTTTCAGCGGGGCTGGATTATGCCAGTGTTGGGCCGGAGCATGCGAATCTGCACGACCAGAACCGGTGCGAATATGTTTCGGTGAGCGATGCGGAGGCGCTGGCGGCCGCCAGAACGCTGGCGCGCATGGAAGGGATTATTCCGGCGCTTGAAAGTTCGCATGCGGTGGCGGAGGCGATTCGGCGCGCGCCGGGGGCGAAGGGGAAGGTCTTTATCGTGAACGTTTCCGGGCGCGGTGATAAAGATATTGATATCTACCGCGAGAACATGCCGGAACTGAACAGTTAATGGCCACGCAAACCGCAACCCGCATCAGCAGCCTGTTTGCCGCGCGCAAAGCCGAAGGGCGCAAGGTTTTTATCGCCTATTTGACGGGCGGCGATCCGACGCCGGAGCACACGCTGGGGCTGGCGCTGGCGCTGGAGCGGGCGGGCGTGGATTTGATTGAGCTGGGTGTTCCGTTTTCCGATCCGATTGCGGACGGCCCGGTGATTCAGCGGGCGTCAGACAGGGCGCTGCGCGCGGGCGCGAATTTGCCGAAGCTGCTGGCGAGCGTGCGTGAGATTCGCCAGCAGTCGGAAATTCCGCTGCTGCTGTTTAGTTATTTGAATCCGCTGCTGCGCTATGGGTTTGAGAAGCTGGCGAATGACGCAACGGAGGCGGGAATTGACGGCGTGCTGCTGACGGATTTGTCGGTGGAAGAAGCGGCTCCGTCGGTGAAGAAGCTGCGCGAGCGCGGGCTGGACACGGTGTTTCTGGCTGCGCCGACGAGCACGGAGCGACGCTTGCGGCTGGTGGCGGAGCATTCGTCGGGATTTGTTTATCTGGTTTCGCGGACGGGTGTGACGGGGGAGCAGACTTCGGTTTCAAGCGCGGCTGCGCCTTTGATTGAGCGGACGCGGAGACTGACTGATTTGCCGCTGGCGCTTGGGTTTGGCGTGAGCACTCCGGCGCAGGTGAAGGAAGTGGCGGAATTGGCGGATGGGGTGGTGGTGGGGAGCGCGATTGTGAAGTGCATTGAGGCGAATGGGGATTCGCCGGAGCTGGCGGGGAAGGTGGAGGCGTTTGTGCGGCAACTGACCGCGCCGTTGAAACATGACTGAGCCTAAAGCGGAAGACCTTGTTCATTGCCGGGCGCGGATTGACGCGATTGATGTTGAGCTGCTGGCGCTGCTGAACCGGCGGACGGAGATTGTCGAGGAGATTGGCCGGATTAAGGAATCGCTGGCCATCGGCATTTATGAGCCGAAGCGGGAAGAGCAGGTTTTTGCGAACGTGCTGAGCCATAATGGCGGCCCTTTGCCGGCGGAAGCGGTGAAGCGCATTTTTGAGCGGATCATTGATGAAATGCGCACGGTGCAGAAAATGAACAGGAAATCATGCTAGTCGTCATGCAGGAGGGGGCCAGCGAGGCCCAGACTGAGTCGGTGATTGGGCGTTTGGTGACGATGGGGTTTACGGTTCACCGATCCACGGGAGTCCGCCACACGCTGCTGGGCGGGGTGGGGCCGCAGGACGATTTTGATCCGGCTGAGCTGGAAGTGATGGAGGGCGTGAAGGAATGCCACCGGATTGTTTCGCCGTACAAGCTGGCCAGCCGCAGCTTCAAGCCGGAAGGCACGGTGATCAAAATCGGCGACGTGGAGATTGGCGGAAATCGGGTTGTGTTTATGGGCGGCCCGTGCAGCGTGGAGAGCGAAGAGCAGATGGAGACCACGGCTGCGGTTGTGGCGGCGGCGGGCGCGCGGATTATTCGCGGCGGCGCGTTTAAGCCGCGCAGTTCGCCTTACAGCTTTCAGGGCATGGGCGAAGAAGGATTGCAGATTATGCGGCGCGCGGCTGACCGGCATCAACTGCTGGTGATTAGCGAAGTGATGGACCAATCGCAAATTCCGCTGCTGCTGCAATATTCCGACATTCTGCAAGTGGGGGCGCGCAACATGCAGAACTTCAACCTGATTCGCGAATTGGGACACACGCGCAAGCCGGTTTTGCTGAAGCGCGGCATTGCGGCCACGATTGAAGAGCTGCTGCTTTCGGCTGAGTATATTATGTCGGGCGGCAATTACGAAGTGATGCTGTGCGAGCGCGGCATACGGACGTTTGAAACGGCCACGCGCAACACCATGGATATTTCGGCCATACCGGTGCTGAAAAAGCTGACGCATCTGCCGGTGATTGCGGACCCTTCGCACGGCACGGGAAAGCGCGATTATGTTTTGGCGATGGCGCGCGCCTCCATTGCGGCGGGGGCTGACGGCTTGCTGGTGGAAGTGCATCCGAACCCGGAGCGCGCCGCCAGCGACGGGGCGCAGACGCTGCGGCCGGAGCAGTTTTCGGAAATGACGCGCCAATGCAAGGCCATTGCGGCGGTGCTGGACCGCAGCGCCTGATTTTAAACGCATGCAGACCGTTGCCATTGTGGGCGTTGGGTTAATTGGCGCATCGTTCGGCTTGGCTATCCGAAAGGCCGGGTTCAGCGGGAACATACTGGGTGTCAGTTCGGCGGCTGCGGTTGAAGCGGGGCTAGCGACGGGCGCCATTTCTGAAGCGGCCACGATGGAAGAAGCGGCGGCGCAGGCGGACTTGATTTACCTGGCGCAGCCGGTGGACCGGATTGTGGAAACGCTGGGCTGGCTGGGTACCAGAGCGCGCCCAGAAACCTTGATTACGGATGCGGGCAGTACTAAGACGGCTATTGTCGGCGCGGCTGGAGCGCTGCGCCATGCGAGCTTTGTCGGCGGGCACCCGATGGCGGGGAAAGAGACGCGCGGGGCGCAATCGGCAGACGCTGATTTGTTTCGAAACCGGACGTATGTTCTGACTCCGCAACGGCATCCGGTGCCTGAAGATTTTCGGCGGCTTTTGGAGGGCATCGGGGCGCGCGTGATGGAGATGAGGGCCGAGGAGCACGACGCGACGGTCGCGCTGACTTCGCATTTGCCGCAGCTTGTTTCCACGGCTTTGGCGGCGCTGCTGGCAGGCGAAAATCGGCCTGACATCGGGAATGTTTTTGGATCGGGGCTGCTGGACATGACGCGGCTGGCGTTAAGTCCGGCTGAACTGTGGAGCAGCATTCTGGCGACGAACAAGGCCAACGTCATACAAAGTCTGGATGGTTATGCGCAAGCGATTGCGGAGGTCCGGCAGGCGCTGAAGGACGATGATTTGGAGGCTGTTTTTGGGCGCGCCGCTGAATTCGCCGCCAGTCTTCGTAAGCCAAATTACAGAGGCAAGTAAAAAATCGGGAAAACTCTTGAACCTTAGGGTTTCCCCTCTTTCGCGGGCCTTGCATAAACCCTATACTGTTGCAAACGGGAAATATACGAAGTGAACTCACTCGCCTCCCATGTGCGAAGTGCATTACAGTCCGCGCCGGAGGTTGGACCACTGGAACGGTTACGGCGTGGTTCTGTTTTGCTCGATTCGGGGCCAAGCACGGGCGGGTTATTTCTGATTGAGAGCGGCCTGGTGAAGATGACACGCACCAGCGATGACGGCCGAAGCTTAATTCTTTCAGTGATGGGGCCGCACCAGATAGCGGGTGTGGAATCTCTGGCGCAAGCAGAACTGGCGCACAGGACAAACTTGATTTGTCTGACGGATGTCACGGGTTATCGCATTCCTTTAAGCACGGCGAAACGCCTGCTGAGTTCGCTGCCGGAATTGGCGGCGGGCATTGTGAATTATCTGCTTCTTCAAGATCAGGAACGGATCAGCCGGATAGAAATGCTGACGCTGTATGATGTGGAGCACCGCATTCTGCATGCGCTGGCGGAACTGGCGCAACTGGTGAAGCCGAACGCCGACGGAGCGTCTTATTCGATACCCATCACGCAGGTGGAACTGGCCAGCCTGGTGGGCGCCACGCGGGAGACAACATCGTCCACGCTGAGTCTTTTGCAGACGCGGAACCTGGTGACGCTGGGACGCCGGCTGGTGACGGCGGTAGAGCCGAAAATGCTGATGGACGCGGCGAACAGCAGGCTGGCGCAGACTCAGGCGACACCTTAAATAGTCATGAACAGACTAGGACTATAACTACTTTCGGCGCTAGTACATTTGCTTGAAATCGGCTATTTTCTTCTGCTACACTCCAGAACATATTTCGAGCGATGCGGACGTGTTTTCATGGCGCATTGTGTTACAGGAGATTTAGTTGTGAGAGAAAAAGGTGTTGTGAAATGGTTTAATTCCGCGAAGGGTTATGGATTTATCCAGCGCTCTAACGGGGATGATGTCTTTGTTCATTTTTCCGCGATCCAGATGAATGGATACCGGACATTGGAAGAAGGCGCGGAAGTGGAATTCGAGGTCAAGCGCGGACCGAAGGGTTTGCAGGCTGAGAACGTGAACCGGCCGTAGCGGCGAATTTAGCCAATCTTGATTCGGTCATAAATGGCAGTGAGCGGCAGGACGATGCCGCTGTGTTGCAAGTTGACGGAATCTTCCAAGCATTGAAAGAATCGCGTTCTCCACTCCTGAGGCGCGAGGCGCACGCGCCATTCCACCAGCAGTTCGTCCTGAGAAACCAGCAGGTATTCGGCAAAGGACGGAATGGAGGTGTAGGAATTGAATTTGCCGCCGCGGTCATAGTTGGCCGTGCTGGGCGAAAGCACTTCCACGATCAACGTTGGGTTTAGCAGCGTGTCCATTGCATCATCCTGGAAGCGCTGATTTTCGCCGCAGGTCATGACCACGTCAGGGTAGGTGTAGCCTCCGGTTGCCGGAATGAACAAGCGGGTGCCGGAGTTATCGGACACACAGCCGGATGCGCGGTCTTTCAACCGCAAGGCAAAGCGAATGTTATCGGTGATGCTGCGACGCTTCCGGTTGGCTCCCGCCAGGGCGAGCATCTGGCCGTCCACGTATTCGTGCTTTTCGAGCGATGCCCGTTCCAGCCGGAGATATTCTTCCGCAGTGGTTGTGTTGAGCGCGGTCGCCATTCTTTATTCAGGCTAGCTCACGTCCGTATTCGGGGCGCGTTCTAAAATCGACTGGGAGGCACGCAAGTGCGGTACAGACGTTTAGGGGCATCGGAATCAGAGGTCAGCGAGCTTGGCTATGGCGCGTGGGGGATTGGCGGCAAGCAATGGCAGGGCGGCCAGGATGACGAATCGCTGAAGGCTTTGCGGCGCGCGTTTGAGTTGGGCGTCAACTTTGTGGACACGGCGCTGGCTTATGGCGACGGCCACAGCGAGCGGCTGGTGGGGCAGGCGATTCAAGAGACGTTCCACAAGATTTTTGTGGCAACGAAGATTCCGCCCAAGAACCGGATTTGGCCGGCCGCCGCCAGCACGCCTATCGATGAAGTTTTCCCTTACGATTACGTTGTTGAATGCACGGAGCAGAGCCTGAAAAATTTGGGCCTGGAGCAGATCTATTTGCAGCAGTTCCATGTGTGGACCGACGCGTGGGTGGAGACGGAAGAGTGGCGGCGCGCAGTGGAAGATTTGGTTTCGAGCGGCAAGGTGCGTTACATGGGGATCTCCATCAGCGAGCACGAACCGGATTCGGCGCTGGAAGCGATCAAGACCGGGCTGATTGACGCGGTGCAGGTGATTTACAACATTTTCGACCAAACGCCGGAGACCCACCTTTTTCCGCTTTGCCAGGAGAAGAAGGTGGGCGTGCTGGCGCGCGTGCCGCTGGACGAGGGCGGATTGACCGGAACCATCACGGCGGAGACGAAATTCGAGCCGGGCGAATTTCGCGAGTCTTATTTTCGCGGCGAGCGCAAACAGCAGGTTGCGGAACATGTGAGAGCGCTGGAGGAAGAGTTGAAACACGTTCCGGGCACGCTGGCGGAGACGGCTTTGCGCTTCTGCCTTTCGAACGATGCCGTGACGACGGTGATTCCGGGCATGCGGCGCGTGAGCACGGTGGAGAGCAGTTGCCGCACCAGCGCATCGGGGCCGCTGGACGCGGCGACGCTGGCTATCCTGAAGCGGCACGCGTGGCCGCGCAACTTTTATCAGTAAGGAACGAATGTTATGGACACATTCGGCAAAGCAGTTTATAACTGGTAGTAGGGTACGTCCCGCCTCTTGATGTTCCGATCTTTCCTTAGACCCGTTGCCGCGCTTGCCGCCTTGTCTGGCTTGGCAGCTTATGCCACCATCATGCTGCGCGGACCGCAGGGCTTAAACGCGCTGGCTGAGAAGCATCGCGAAATCCGGCTGCTGCAGGAACAGAACGACCGCCTGAAGCATGAGAACGAAATGAAGAAGGTGCGGATTGAGCGGCTGCAGAGCGATCCGACGGCGCAGGAAGTGGAGCTGGAGCGCATGGGTTTTATTCACCAGCACGACACGCGCTTTCAAACCGCCGACAAAAGCGTGCAGATGGGCATTGGCCAGACAACAGCGCCCGCGGCTACACCTGCGCCAGATGCAGGCTCAAAATAGCGGCGCGCATGGCTTGAGCGCATTCGTGAATGGTTTCTTCGCCGGCGAGCAGCAGGCGATGCCCCAGCCAGAAGGCGTCTTTTAAGCGGGCCTCGGAAACCGGGCAGGGCATGACGCGGCAGGGCGCGTTGTGAAAGACCGGATTCTGATAAAGAGTGTGCGGATAGAACGGCGCGCAGGGAATTTTTTGCGCGCTGAGGTGGGCGCAGAACTCTCGATGATCAATGGCGGGATTTTTCAGGCGGCCCGTGAGCAGATATTGCGGGTTTTGGGTTTGCTGGGCAGGCTCTTGCTGCCAGACAATTTCTTCCACGTCTTGGAGAAGATGCTTCAGCAGTTTTGCGTTTTGCGTGCGGCGCTGGATTTGCGCGGGCAATTTTTCCAACTGGCAGAGGAGCACGGCCGCCTGGAATGCGGTCATGCGGAAGTTGGTGCCGATGCGGTAATGCTCATAGAAATTGCATCCCAGTTTGCGGCCGCAATTGGCGAGGGAGCGCGCCTGCTCCGCGAGAGAATCATCGGAAGTGAGAAGCGCTCCGCCTTCGCCGGAGGTGAGAACTTTGCCGTTCTGAAAACTGAAAGAGGCCATGCGGCCGAAACTGCCGGCGCGGCGGCCTTGCCATTCCGCGCCGTGGGCGTGGGCGGCGTCTTCGAGCAGCATCAGGCCGCGGGCGCTGCATAATTGCTGAAGCGAGGGAATGTCGCACAGGACTCCGCCGAAATGAACGGCCATGACGGCTTTGGTGCGGGGCGTGATTGCCTGCTGCACGCGCGCTGCGTCGATGTTGAACGAGCTTTCTTCGATATCGACGAAGACGGGAATTGCGCCGACGCGCGAGATGGCAGAAGCGCTGGAGATGAAGGAGATGGCGGGCAGGATGACTTCGTCGCCCGGTGAAACGCCCAGCAGCGGGAGCGCCAGTTCCAGGGTGAGCGTGCCGTTGGCGGCGCTGATGGCGTGTTGGGAATGCTGATAAGCCGCGAAGCTGCGCTCAAACTCGGCAACGAATGGGTGAAAGCCGCCCCATTGCGGGCTGCTGAGCACTTGGCGCAGCATTTCGGCTTCGCGTTCATCCGACTGCGGCCATTCAGGAATGGTCATCATTGCCCATGATGACATGGCTGTTTAACGTGCTTGTTGCGATACCAGTTTGCGGCTAATGCTTCCTGGCATCGAGCATGGCCTGAGCTTTCAGTACGATCATGAATTCGTAAAACGCCACCATCAGGCAGTAATTCAAGCCGGCGCGGCCATCCAGAAAGCCGCGACGCCAGACGTACATATAAACAAAGCGCACGATGGGCCGCCCGGGCAGGCGGGCAAATAATTCTTTCAGGGCCAGGCGGCTGACCATTAGATCGGACGAGAAAAATTCGGAGAGCTTGGGCATGGGCTTTTCGAGCGACGCCAAGGCGATTTGCGCTTCCACTTTGCTGTAGTGATTGTGCTTGGCAAACCAATCGTCGAGGCCTTTTTCGAAGGCGTAATGAATCAGGCGCTCATTCATTCGGAGGTCTTTGCCGTGCGCGATGCAGACGGTGTTGATGAGCCGCTCGAAGCTGATGAGGCTGGGAACCCAGAGGCGGCCGAACCAGGCGTCCACGCTGCTGTGCCTGATCCATTTGCCCTGAAAAATATCCTTGCGGCGCATGCGAAACACCGCGACGTCGTCAGATGCGTCGCCGACCAACTGGAACATTTCCTGGCAGAATTCCGGCGTGGCCACTTCATCGGCATCGGGGTTAAACACCCAGCGATATTTGAAGGGGACTTGGAGCATGGCGGTTCTTTGGCCGAGTTCGCTGTCCCATTTGCGCTGGATGACGCGCGCGCCGAAATCTTTCGCGATTTCCACTGTGCGGTCGGTGCTGAACGAATCAAAAACGGTGATGTCGTCGGACCAGGAACAAGCGCGCAGGCAGCGTTCGATATTCAGTTCTTCATTGAAAGTGGGAATAAGGACACTTATTTCCCTAGTCGGCATCAAGCATCTCTGTTTTATTTTATGAAAGCGGGGGAAGAACGAGCGAGGGCGAAAATGGGACGGCGGGTGCAGCCAGGGGTGCGAGAGTTTCGTGCTCTGAATAGCTGATGACGGAAGAATATTGGCCAGCGGCGGGATTGCGATGCACGATGAGGCGGCGGTTGTTGAGGTCGAGAACCCAGTATTCGATGATCTCGGCGCGCGCGTAGAGGCGGGCTTTGACGGTGAGGTCGTAGGGGAGGGTGCTGTCGGCGACCTCGACCACGAGATGGAGGTCTTCGGGCTGGGGACTGCGCGAGAAGGTGGAACGATCGCGCTTCAGAACGATAGCGTCGGGTTCGGGTTCGCTGGTGGGATTGTCTTCGGGGCTGACGTCGATGGGGGCTTCGGCATCGGCAAAGGATTTCCCAAAACAGTCCATGAGCCAGACGAGCATGGACATGACTGCGATAACGTGCGGGCGGTGCTTTCCCATCTTGCTGATCAGCTCTCCTTCCACCAGTTCCAGCCGCTCATCTTTAAAAAAGCCGGAAGCTTCCAGCGGCGCAAGCTGTTCACGCGTCCATGTCTTGCGGCGTGGAACCGGCTGCGGCAAGGTCACGGGATTGGGGGCGAGCAATGTCGGCATGGGGATTTGCTTTCAGTTTAACTGGCGGAAGCAGTGGCTTGCTGCTCCCGCCAAAGCTGGGTTAAGCGGATTGCGCGCGGCTGTTGGTGCGTTGCGCAATGGTGGTGAGCAGGTCGTCGGCATGCTCTTCTTCTTCGAGCGTCTTCTGAAGCAAATCCGCGTGGGCGGTGTATCCCAAAGAAATGGCCCACTCGCGAGCGGAGCCATAGGAGGCTATTTCGTAATGCTCAATCTTCTGCGCCGTGGCCAGAAGACCGGCATCTCTGACGGGACCCTCGTCCGATTCGCTGACGATGTTGTCGCCCGAGCCAATCAGCGCCGCCACGATGGGGTCCTTCTTGTCGTCGACATCGCCTTCATTCGCCTCGGCAATGACCTGCTGCAGGCGGGTGACATGCACTTCGGTTTCCTGCCGGTGAGACTGGAAGGCCTGCTTCAACTGCTCATCGGTGGCATGCTCAATCATGCTGTCGAGGCCCTTCAGTATTTGGTTCTCAGCCGAGAGCAAATAGCGAAGCTGCAAGGTGTACAAGGACTGGAAAGTTTTTATGCTGTTAGGTGTAAGTAATCCCATTCGATTTCTCCGAGGAGTTAGTGACTCCCTGGCAACTAGAAGGCGAACGGGACGATTCAGTTTCGATGGGCAATTTACTGTCGGCAAACGCGGAACGCTGAAATTGCTCCAGCAGGTGAGCCGCGTCCCGGTAGACTTCCAGCGCTCCGGCTTCCCGCAGCTCGGCTTCACTCCAGCCGCCGCTTGTCAGAGCGACGGTCGACACGCCGGCGTTGCGCGCTGATTCGATATCCCAGGGCGTGTCTCCCAGTGCCAGAGTCTGCTCCGGATTTAACTTCAGCCTTTCCAGCGCGGCCTGGAAAATGTCGGGGGATGGTTTCGAGCGTTCCGCGTCATCGTTTGATGTTTCTTCTTCCACCAAGTCCGTGATGGAGGCGATTTCTTTCAGGCGCGCCAGATCCTTTTTGCTTGCGGAAGACGCAATGGCGATGCGCAGGCCGGCCGCTTTCATTTGCAGCAGCAACTGGCGGCAATGGGGGAAGGGCGTGACGCGGGAAAAATATTCGCTCTCAAAAAGATTCTTGCGGTATTCCTCAATCGGCTTGCGCAGCGAGTGAAGTTGCGACTCTGGAACGAAGACGGGAATCAATTGATCTCCGCCCTTGCCAATTTGCCGCAACGCCTGGTGGAAGGTGACTAAGAAACCGAAATGCTGAAACGTCCGGCGCCATGCTTCGGCATGCAAGGCGTTGCTGTCAACCAGCGTTCCGTCCATGTCACAAAGAACCCCTTTTATCATTAGCTTGCATACCTCCGAGTCATTCGCGCGCAGAAATCTGCGAACTGATGGATGTCTTTAGGCGGGCTGGTGTGGTTTGGCAGCAGCCCGCAGTGTTCTGGCGTAAAACAAAATGTCAGGGTAACGTCGAAGGGTTCGAGCAGCCGCATCTGGTAATCGAACCATTGGTCTGCGTTTTGACGGAAACTGTCGGCCCAGCTTAAGCCGGTGCGGACATACTTGACGCCCAGTTCGTGGAAGAGGCTGACGGCTTTTTCCAGGCGGTGATCCTGAAAGTGGAACCACTGACAAACTCCGAACTCGGGAGTGTGACGCTTGAAATGATCAAACGCGGGCTTCGGCGTTCCGTCTTCCCGCACCAGACCCATGTAAAAGTGGCGATAATAGGACGAGCCCTCCGCCTCCCGGTGCCTGGTGGTGGCGGGCCAGGCGCGCGGCAGATCAAACAGGCTATACCAATGGATACGGTCCGCCTTGCCGGCTAGCAACTCGGCTGTCCGGTTGAGGCCAAATACCTGGATTTCTTCGGCTCCAAAGGTGGAAGCGCCGACCTCCGAGACCCAGACAGGCATGTGAGTCACGGCCTTGATTTCCGCCAGCTTGTTAGGCCACTCATGAATGGGCCAATGATTCCAATCCAGCGGGAAGCCATGCACTGCGACCACATCCAAATGCGACAAGACGCAGTGGCTGTTGAGGGTTGTGAGAAAGCCCGGATCAATGGGAGACATGCCGCCCAGAACGCGCGTGACGGCAGAATTTTCAGCGCGAACGGCATTGGAGGCAGCCTTCACCATGGCTGCGAACACGCGCCATCCCGCGTCCAATTCGAAGTTCCAGTGTGAGAGGTTATTGGGCTCGTTCCAAAGCATGACGGCTTCAACCATGAGCTTCATTCCTTGCGCAGATGTAGACTTCGTCTTCCGGGCGCAACTGAATGCTGAATCCGGCGCTCCGCAGCATGGCTTCCACGCAAGCCCTGTTCGGTATCCACCAGTTAGTGGGGTCACTGGCGTAACTGTGTTCCACAAAGTACAGCATGGGATAGCCCTCTTCCTGAAAGACTTCGCTATTGCTAAATGGATAGTTATCCGCCACGGGAGCTATGGATTGACTGCCGCGCATCAGCGACTGGAAAATGAGCGTGTCGCCGACCACGTGCTGATGAAGAAGATCGAGCGCGAGAAGCGGATGGCGAAGATGGTAAAGAACACCCATGAACAGGACCAGGTCAAACTTTTCTTTCAAGTCAGCAATCTGGTAGACGTCCAGTTGCCGGAACTCGATGTCAATTTCAGAGAGATGCGCGGCTAACTTAGCCTGTCTCAAATAGCGCATGTCGGAATCAATGCCCAGCACCCTGGATGCGCCGCGACGCTTCATTTCTATCGAATAAAACCCGGCATTGCAGCCGATGTCGAGAACTGTCTTTCCTCGCAAATCATTGGGGATGGCGGTTTGGATGTGTTTCCATTTGCATGCGGGATAGTCGCCCAGGAAATGATGAGGCGCGGTGGGAATGCCACACAGAGTCATGTTATGGAACCAATCACCGAGTTCGCTAATCCGCTGGCGCACATCTTCAGTAGCAGCCGTCATAGTTCTAAGTCACCCACCTGATTAATCTGCAGAAGCAAGGGCTGCGCCCCATGGAAGCGGACCGCCGTAACGGAGGCTGTGCTGATCTCCAGACGATGCAAAAGGTCCAAAGACATTCCGAGATAGCAGGCAATTAAAGACCGAAGCGGATCGCCATGACTTACCAATACAGCGGTTCCGTCGGGGTGGCTTCGCCGGATCTCGTCGCTTTCCCGCACCATTCTTGACTGCACTTCCAACATTCGCTCTCCGCCACGTGGAAACACGGTGCTTCTGGACCTATTGAATTGCTGCCAATCAGCGTCTCCCTCTAAGGACTCGAAGCTGCGGCCCTGCCAGTCGCCGAAGCCGACCTCGGTCAGCTCAGGGCGCACGATGGGTTGCAATCCGTAAGGCTGCCCAATGGCTTCGGCCGTTTCAACTGCCCGTTCCAGCGGGCTGGTGTAAACAGCATCCAGAGCCAGACCCGACAGCCTCCGCGCCAGTTTCCCGGCTTGATTCTTCCCCGCAGCGTTCAGATGCCAGCCCGGCTGACGCCCTGACAGCAGCTTGCCCACCGCGTCCGTTGTTGCGTGGCGCACCAGCAGCAGAGTTGTCATGCAGCTCCTTTAAATAACTTTTCAACTGAAGGGCGCGGATGCGCGGAGTGTGCTCCGCCAGAATGCGCGCGCGCGCCCGTGCCGCAATGGAACTGCGCTCCGGCTCCTTGCAGTCTTGCAGATAGCGCGCCATGTCCTCTTCATCGGCAGCCACCAGGATTTCGCGCTCGAGGGTGAAGAGCGTATCGAGACCGGTCCACCAATCGCTAATGATGGGCACCTGGCAGGCGGCTGCCTCAAACAGACGGACACTGGGCGAGTAACCCGCGTCCTTCATGGCTTTCCTTGTGAGATTCAGGGTGAAACGCTGGCGGCCATAGAACGACGGGTGTTCGGACGGCGCCACGTGGAGCATTCGGTCCACATTTCGCGGCCATTCGATATCTTCGGGATACTGCGGCCCGGCCACAGAAAAGCGTTTTTCGGGCAGCCTTCGCGCGGGCTGGCACAACAGCGTTTGCAGAAAAGGCTGCCTGTCTTCGCTGTAAGTGCCCAGGTAGCCTAAGTCCCACTGATAAGGGAGCTGGCAAGGACGGTATGAGTCGGTGTCCACTGAACAGAACAGCGCCCGCGCCATGGGAGAACCGTAGGTGTTCTCAAGAGTTCGAAGGACCGGGCCTCCGGTGAATGAGAGATACGCGTCAAACTTTCTGATTAATGACTTATTGATGTAGCCGCATGCCCCGCTTTCCAGGTGACTCATTGTTATTGGCGTGTCAATGTCGTAAAAGGCCGTTTTGCCCCTTGCTACCGAACAGACCCATTTCCCGACACGAATGCCGTCCGGAACATAGGAGCCGACAATGACCAACTGGGCTTTTGAAACCGCTGCTTCGAAGCGGGAAATTAGTTCCTCCAGTGTTTGATATAACTCCGTGGTTGCGCCGGACGGCTGGCAATTGTCGCGATTCGCGGCGTACCACGGCATGTCGCGTTCCAGAAACAAGACACGATCCCCCAGACTGGCGAGGCCCTTTAAGAGGCTCCGGTAGGTGGTTGCATGGCCGTTCCCCCAGGATGAAGTGACGGTGAGGCCTAAGATGACGATGTCGAAAGTGTTGTTCATCGAAGGCTTCCCGCCATTTCCAATTCGCGGCCATTCAGGACGGCATCGAGTTGCTCTGCCCTATGCCGATAAGTGTGCCGGGCCAGGACACGCGCCAGTGCCGCGAGGCCCACTTTGCGCGCTTGCGCCGAAGTGAGTGAACGAATGTATTCCACCACGTCATGTCCGCTGTGCGCGACCAATAGCTCGGTGCCAGGATCGAAGAAGTAATCGACTCCTTCCCAGGCGTCGGTAATGAGGCAGGCGGCTGCTCCGGCCGCCTCAAACACCCGCGTTGCCGGAGAGAAGCCATAGCGCGCCATGCTGTCTCTGGTGACATTCAACACGGCTTTCGGGCTGCAGTTAAATGCGTTGTGATCGCGCGTGAAGACATGGCGAAAATAATGAATGTTGCCAGCTTTGGGCTTGTCGTCCCAGCCAGAACCTCCTAACAAGAAGCGGCGGTCTGGCATTTGGAGCGATGGAGTTAGAAAGAAGTCTTCGACGCGAGACTCGCGGTCTGGAAGCCGGTTGCCCAGAAATGCGAGATCGCCTTCAAATCGGGGGTCTGGGGGAACCGGAAAATGGGTGGCAGGGTCCAGCCCATTATAGATGGGAGTGCATTGGCGGGCACCCAGGGATTGATAAGCATTGACCACTGGATGGCCACCACCGTAGGTGAAAATTGCGTCGTAACGGGGAATCAAGGGCGCGAAGGCATCGTCGGGATTGGCGGCAATTCGGTCGAGTGTTGCCGGCGCATCGACGTCCCAGAAGACTACCAAGTTCGAATTGGTCTTCAGGGTGAGGACAGCTTCCTCCAGCATCTCATCGAGCACTCCGACGCCGCTTGCTTTCACAATCAGGTCGGCATGGGAGGCGTCTGCGAGCGCATGGTGGGCGGCTTGCCGGTTGGGTTCATACACATACACTCGCGCCCAATCTGGATCGGCCAGATCTCGATGTTCCTGACGCTGCCAGGCGTTCGGCTCATAGAAAGTGACTCGATGACCCAACTGATGGAGGGCGCGAATGATGCCGCGATAATAAGTGGCTGCGCCGTTCCAGTAGGCGGATACCAAGCTGGATCCGAAGAAGGCAATCTTCATAAGCTTCCTGCAATCTCCAGCAGCTCATCTACACGATGAGCGCAGGTGTGCCTACCTAAGACCGTTCCGAGGCCGCTTTTTCGCATCGCCGATGATAACTCCGCATCTTCGAGAACTCTTTGCAGGCAGGCGGTCATTTCTTCGCTGTCCGCGGCGAACAAGAAATCACGATTGGCGCGGAATAGGCCCTCCGAGTCGCACCAGGGCGCGGACACCAAGGGAATGCCGCAGGCGAGGGCTTCGAAGGGCCGGATGGTGGGTATGCCGCGAAGCGCTTTCACGTAGGGGCCGCGGGGCACATGGACGGTGACTCGAAAGCGGGCGAATACTTCAGGAGCTTCGTAGTTCGGGAGCCAGCCTCCGTATGTGATGCCGGCATCCGATAACTCGCGCAGCGCTTCTGGCGGATAGCGAACTCCATAGACACAGGCCCTCAGCCCCAGCCTCTTTACCGGAGCGATTAGGAAGTCACGAAGAGATTGGGCGCGCTCACCGTCTCCCCAGTTGCCGATCCAGACCAAATCGCCTGTTTTTTCAACTTCTTCTATTGGATGGAAGACCCGTATGTCGGCAGCCTCATGCCAGGTCCAGGCGGCGCGCGCCCAGCCGCTGGACAGATACTTGTCTCGAATGACCTGGCCATAGGCAAGCACACCGTCGTAGGCTGATAGGGCGAGATTCGAGATATTGCTGGTGTCGGTTAGGACCCGATGGTGAGTGTCGTGGAAAAATAGCAGGTAATCGTGACGACCCCTATGCCGACCCACGGCTTCGACCAGCGTGGGGGTGTTCCACTCATGCACCAGCACTATGTCGGCGTGGCGCAAGGCTTGGTCCAGGTTAGGAGCGCTTTCTTCATATAAGATGCTTCGCAATGCTGGATAATGCCGGGCAAAGTGTTCGAGCGCGCTTGTGCCTTTCTCCCGCAACAGATTCTGGCGGCTCCAGCCTCCGGCAGGCTCATAAATGTCCACTTGGTGGCTGCGGCTGAGGAGTTCAGTGGCTATGCCGCGCAAGAAGTGAGCGTTGCCGTGGTTCCAATCGGAAACAAGCGAGTGAGTGAAGATCACGAAGCGCACCGATGCTCCTGGGCGCGCCCATCGCGGGCGAGGGAATAAGCCGTTAGATACGCGTTGGTCATGTTTTCCACTGAATAGCGACGTGCTCGGCGAGTGGCGAGCTGTGCCATCGAGTCACGGTACGTGTCATCTCTGATCAAGCGTCGCAGGGCCATTACCAGGATGGCTGGATCATCTGGATCGACAAAAACGGCCGAGTCACCCCATATCTCGCGGAAAGTGGGAATGTCACTCAGCACCAAGGCGCAGCCAGAGAGCGCTGCCTCCAGCACAGACAAGCCAAAGGGCTCGTATTTTGCGGGAGAGACATAGATGGCGGCTCTTGACTGCCACTGATGCAATTCCGCGCGAGCAATGGCTCCCAGCATTTGGCAGCGGCCGGCATTCGATGGCGCGCCGCTGCCAGCCAAGGCGACGGGCCACTCTAATTCCCCGGCCACTCCCGTCAGCAGCGACAGATTCTTGGCTTCATCCCATAGCCGTCCGGCCGAAAGTATCAGCGGTTCCTTGGGTGCTGGGGCAAAGAGGGAGCGATTTAGACCGTTGTAGATCGCGGCGGCGCACTTTGAGCCGACGGGATATTGGCGGCCAGTCTCGCACCAAGCGGCATTAGACGGCGCGACCAGAAAGTCTGCGCCTTGCAGCGAAGTCACGACGTGCTGATGGTAATCACTCCACTGAGGCGGCAGGGGTTCCTGCTTGACCGCGGCCCACCAGGAGGAAACGCAGGAATGCACAGTCTGGACGATGGGAGTGCCAAAGTCTAAGTCTCCATACGAGAGAGTATTGAGGTGAACCACATCCGGCCGCCATTCGTGGCTTAACTGGCGAAGCCACCGGCCTGTCTCTAAGATGTCAGACCATGGAGTGTCCATCCATTCCAGCTTGGAAGGACGCCAGGCCCACTGAAGTCCCGCTATGGAGTTCGCTTCGTCCCGCTGTGTCTGTGAAAGCTCAGGCCCGATGGCGGCCAGGTACACTTGAACTTCATTTTGAAGCAGGGATGCCGCCAGTTCAAGGACAAATGTCCATACTCCTCCCACTGTGTCGCCTGTTAATAGCACCCTCATTATTGACTCTCTAACTGGACCAGGCTCAGTGGGCGCTGCGCCTGGATGTCGCTGAACTCGTCGAACTGGCCCAGGTAGAAGGCGTGTGCCCGCTCCCAGGCGAGGCTGTCTGGCTGACCCCACCGGCGGGTGTAGTCGGGCGACCCAGGGTAGGGAAATAGCGGAACGGGCTTGTTGGCCCAGATGCCGCGAGATTGCAGGAACTCGCGCCAAGCTTCCACTTCTTGCGGGTCATCGCTGCGGCTATCCAGAAGGTTCGCCTGGACAAAGGGAACGGTTGCTTTTGCATGAAGCAGCCGTCCGGTGATTTCTTCAGTGGAGAGCTTGCATTTCTTGTCGAGCAGCAGGCGACCCTCTTCGGTAATGCTTTCCACGCCGGCCTCGATTGAGACACAGCCGGCCTCGCCCAGCAGGTCCAGCATTTCGCGGCTCCAGAGATCAATTCTTGTCTGAATGCCGAACTTGATTTTGCGATGCCTGATCATTTCGAGAAGATCTCGGTAGGCAAGGAAGATTTCGTCTATAAAGTAGATGTATTCGGCCCCGGCTTTCAGCAGGCCATCGAGTTCTTGCGCCACAATATCGACAGGCCTGCGCCGGAACAGGTTGCGGAAGTTATCTTTGGCGCAGAAGGTGCAATGGTAAGGGCAGCCGCGGGAGGTCTCCATCTCTGCTCCGGGTCCGAGAGGCGCGGCGTCGAAGCGATGGTGTTGATGATGGTGCCGGGCAATGACTGACTTGGGCCACTTCAAGGCAGGCAGCTTGCTCATGTCAGAGGCGCGCGGCGCGCCCTGGAGGTGAACGCCATCTGGAGCGCGATAACAGATGGAAGAAACAGTTGTTAGATCGCCGCTCAATTTCGGCAAAATCTCCTCGCACTCACCCATGACCACAATATCGGCAGCCAGCTTCTCTAAAGTTGCCTGCGGAGTGGTGGAACCGTGGGGACCAACTACCACTATGCGCGAGTCAGCATCTCGCAGAGCGTCCACTACCTGGCGAGGGACTCGCAATTCTGGAGGGGCGCAGCGCCAGAAGAGATAACTGGGCGCGGTGGTGACTACAGTGAAGTCAGGTTGAAACTGCGCCACTTGATTGGCTATCTCTGAAAACGTGAGCTGGCCTAACTGGCCGTCTACCACCTGAACATCGTGCCCGGCGGCGGCCAGCAATGCTTCGCTATAGCCAAACTCCAAGGGGAGATGCGGATCTCGGCATCCAAAATAGATGCTGTCGTCGAAAGTCCAGGGCGGATTAACTAGCGAGTACCGCACGTTGACCCTCCACCGACGCCGCTGGGGCTTGCTTATGCTGGGCGGCGAGCCATTCGAACAGCCGACGTATTCCTTCTTCGGTCTGCACTTTGGGGAACCAGCCCACAGCGGCGCGGAACTTCCTGATATCGGACACGTAATAGCGCTGGTCGCCTTGACGCCAATCGTCCGGAACGAGTTTCGGCCGGGTGCCAGCGAGAAGCTCAATCAGCTTGAGTAACTCCACCAGGCTGATGGTGTTGTCTGGGCCGCCGCCAATATTGAAGGCCTGGCCGGTGATGTCTGCGATGCGGTGCTGAGCCAGCAGCAGCGCGTCCACCAGCTCGTCCACGAAAAGGCAATCTCTTACCTGCAAGCCGTCACCGCAGATTGTGATGGGCTTGCCTTGCAATGTTTGGCGGATGAAATGCGCAATCCAGCCTTGGTCTTCGGTTCCCATCTGATGGGGGCCGTAGATGCAGCTCATGCGGAACACCACGGCGTGAATGCCAAAGCATCTTGCATAGTCCAGCACGTACTGATCCGCCGCTCCTTTGGAGCAACCGTAAGGGCTGTGGAATGAGAGCGGCGACTCTTCGCTTACTCCCAGCCGCATCTCCGAAGTGGACGTTTCATAGCGAGTTCGCGATGTTCGGAGTTTTATGCTGGACAAATCTCCATATACTTTGTTAGTAGATGTGAATACCAAAGACGCGGTTCCGCCCGTGGCGCGAATGGCCTCCATGACATTGAGGGTTCCGCCGGCGTTTACCTCGAAGTCATGCCGCGGGTCGGAGATGCTGGAGGTGACGGCCACCTGCGCGGCCAGATGAAACACCCAGTCAGCGCCTTGCATGGCGCGCTCCAGGCGCTTGGCATTGCGCACGTCGGCTATCTCGGGCTGGATGGTTTCTCCATGCCGGCAGCGCAGCCATTGCAGGTTGTCCTCCACGCCCGGCCTGGAGAGATTGTCGTAGACGGTGACCGCAAAACCGTTGCCAGCGAGGCGGTCCGCCAAATTTGCCCCGATGAAGCCGGCTCCGCCAGTGATCAATGCGCGCCTTTTCTGAAGTCTCACAGCATGAGACCCCTGGCGGCCAGTTCCGCGCGCGCTTCCACCGCGCGGTCTGGCGCGGTCTGGCCTTCGAGCCAGGCGGCAAGATCGTCCAAGCCTCGCTCTAGAGAGACGGCGGGGGCCCACCCTAGCACTTGCCGGGCGCGTGAGATATCAGCGAAACAGTGGCGGATGTCGCCGACGCGATAGCGTCCGGTAATTTCGGGCTCCATGCCGGAAGATCCCAGGCAGCGGATGGCCTTGCCGGCTATTTCGCTTACGGTCATGGGAATGCCGGATGAGATATTCAAGGCCAAGCCGTTCGCGCCTTTGGCTTCCAGCGCTTTCCGGCAGGCGGAGGCCACGTCATAGACGCTGACGAAATCGCGCTTCTGCAGGCCGTCTTCATAGATCAGGGGAGCTTTGCCGTTGAGCACACGCGCCGCAAAGTTACTGAGAACACCGGTATACGGATTGGAGAGGGCCTGGAAAGGACCATAGGTGTTGAAGAAGCGAAGAGCCACCGCATGAATGCCATAGGCGCGCGCCAGCAGCAGCGTCATGACTTCCTGGTCGTACTTGGAAAGCGCATAGATAGAAGCTAGTGCCGGGGGCTTCGTTTCGGGAGTCGGCACGGGAGTTAGCGGTTCGCCCTCTGAATCCAGCACCTCCCATTGGGCTGCTTTCAATTGTTCGGTGGTGCGGTCCTTCGGTATTTGTATTTCGCCTCTGGAGTTGCGGTAAAGCCCTTCACCATAAACACTCATGCTGGAGGCGACCACGACAGCTTCAACTGGCTTCAGGCTTAATAACTCCATCAGTGCGGCTGTCCCGCCATTGTTCACGCTGGTGTACTCGGCAATCTGGTACATGCTCTGGCCCACGCCTACCAGGGCCACCAGATGCACGACGGCGTCTACGCCCTTCAGCGTTTTCGCCAGGAGTTCGGTGTTCCTAACATCGCCCACCACTAACTCCACTTCGGAGTTGAGATAACTCGGCGGACGGCGCGCAGTTCCGTGGACTTGCTCCACGAGCGAATCCAAAACCCGCACGGAGTAACCGTGCGCCAACAACTCATTGGACACATGCGCGCCGATGAAGCCTGCGCCTCCTGTTATTAGAACGCGTTTTGCCGCCATCAATCCCCCTCAAGTTGTTCCTCTACGCGGGAACGAACTTGGTTTGTAGACGACCAGGCAGCTTTGTAGTTCCACTCGGAAAAAAACGAGATTAGGGCATTAGAACGCCTTGTAAACCAGTTCCGGCGCCGGCGCATTCATCAGCAGAGTGACCGCGATGGCGATGACGGCGGCGGCGGTATTCCAGACGGTGCGCGTGTAGCGAGAAAGAACAAGGGGTTCGCCGGCTATGTGGATGCCCAGCAGCAACATTCTGATTCTTTCCCAAAGCTCAAGAACAATGGTTGCGCCCAGGAAAATGGCGAGCAGCGAAAGGCTGAAAACCGCCGCGCTGAGCGTGGCCATGATGTCTCCGATCTGGGTCCAGTTAGACCAGAACCAGAGCAGGGTGAAGGCAAACCAAGTGAAGGTGAAACCTCGAGCCAGGGCGTGATAGGCGGGGCCTGCTCCCAGGCTCTTGTAGCGCTTTCTGCCCAATGTTCGAACCATGAACATCTGATATAACTGCACGGCGGCGACGCCGGAGCCTTGCAACAGGCCGAAGAAGAGAAATTCCGTGGTTTGACCATGCCAGACTCCGACCAGGAAAAAGGTGACAAAGATGGCAAAGGCGCTGAGAAACGGCTCCAGCGCGCGCGACGGATACTTTCGCATGGCCGACATCAGCAATGGGTTGTAGACATAATTCTTGAGCCATTCCGAGAGAGTGATGTGCCAGCGGCTCCAGAAAAGCATGAAGTTGCCGGCTGAGAAGGGGCGGTTGAAATTCTCAGGCAGTTCCATGCGCAGGAAGCGCGCTATGCCAATGACCATGTCGATGTAGCCGGAAAAGTTGCAGTACAGGTAAAGCGGATAGGTGGCCACGATGATGATGCCATGCCAAAGGCGCTGATCGAAAGAGGCGGCTGAATGCAATGCATTCAAAGCCCGCGTTTGCTCCATGGATAGCATCAGCGAGAGCACGTTGACCTTGAAAAAGCCGACGACGATTCGCTCGAACGCCTTGCCGGCTTCGATGATGTCGAGTTGTAGCGGGTGCGGGGCGAGCTGGTATTTCGAAAAATCCTGGTAGCGCTGAATGGGGCCGGAGATGAAGGTGGTGAAGTTCAGGGTGTAATTCAGGTAAGAAACAAGGCTCACTCGCTGTTCAATCCGGTCATTGGCCGCATCGATGATCAAGTGGAGCACCCGAAAAAACACATAGGAGAGGCCCAGGGTGATGTAGGGCGAATGCACGAGCAGGCTGGGCGGCACGAAAGTGTATTTTTTGAGCCAGACGAAAGCTGCGATGCCCGCGATGAGAACCGGAATGAGAAGGGCGCGACCGGAGCTGTTCTGCATCAGGCGAAGGCTGAGGAAACCAAAAGCCAGGAAGGATGCGAACGGAATCCAAACGGCTGGGTGATGCGAAAAGAACGAGAGAAAGACCAGGTTGGCAATGAGCAGCGTGAATTGCCGCCAGGTGACCGTGCGGTTGAGGTTGAAGACCACAATCACGATGAGCGCGAACAGCAGAAATTCAAATGATGCGGTTCCCATGGTTTTCTAGAGCCAGTTTAGGCTGGGTTCGTTTCAGGGCTGCGATTGACGTATTTCTCCCATGTTCAATTTTTCCAAAAGGTGTGTCTACATTTTCGCAACCGGAAAATGAACAACGAACCGTGGCTTCGACCTCCCCCTACAGACTTCCAGCAACAATGCAAGGCGCTGCTTACTGGGTCGGAAAATCTGGGCAGCCGCGTCCAGGCTCTGGCCTCGCATTCGCTTGACGAAAATCAGTTGCATCGTCTCGCGAAGGCGATTCAGAAGCTTCGTGCAGATGGAAAATCGCTGGCTCCGCTGACGCCGTTTCGGCTGGGCCTGCTGAGCAATTCCACCACGGACTTTATTGAGCCTGCGCTGATTGCGACTGCGGCGCGGCATGGCATTTTGCTGGAGTGCATTCACTCCAATTACGGGCAGGTAATTCAGGAAGCGCTGACGCCTGATTCGGCCGTCAACGCCGCGCGGCCAGACGCGGTGCTGGTGGCGGTGGATTACCGCGCGCTACCTTTGCAGGCTAAGCCGGGCAGCCGGGAAGATGCCGAGCGCGCGGTTGATTCCTCGCTGGAATTTCTGAAGAGGATTCGCGACGGCATTGCCGCCCATGCGCAGGCTGTTTGCATTTTGCAGACGCTAGCGCCGCCGCCCGAGCGGCTGTTCGGCAGCATGGATTGGACGCTTGCGGGCACGATACAGAACACGATTGCGCGCGTGAATGCAAAGCTGGCGGAACTCACTTTGGGAACGGCGGATGTGGTGCTGGATGTGGCCGGACTGGCGGCCAGCGTGGGCTTGAACCACTGGCACTCGCCCGCGCAATGGAACATGGCCAAGCTGCCTTTCGACAATGCCTTTGTTCCGCTGTATGCCGACCATGTTGCGCGCGTGATTGCGGCGCTGCGCGGAAAAAGCCGCAAGTGCCTGGTGCTGGACCTGGACAACACTTTGTGGTCGGGCGTGATTGGCGACGACGGATTGGATGGAATTAAGCTGGCGCAGGGCGATGCCACGGGCGAAGCGCACCTGGCGGTGCAGAGGCTGGCGCTGGAGCTGCGCGAGCGCGGCGTGGTGCTGGCGGTTTCATCGAAAAATAACGACGATGTGGCCCGGCTGCCTTTTCGCAAGCATCCGGAAATGCTGCTGCGCGAGGAGCACATCGCGGTTTGTCAGGCGAACTGGAACGACAAGGCAACCAACATTCAAGCGATTGCGGCAGAGCTGTCGCTGGGGATTGACTCCATGGTGCTGCTGGACGACAACCCGGTGGAGCGCGACCTGGTGCGCCAGCTTCTGCCGCAAGTGGCGGTGCCCGAGCTGCCGGAAGATCCGGCCTTGTACGCACGCACACTGGCGTCGGCGGGATATTTTGAATCGGTCGCTTTCTCGGAAGAAGACTTGAAACGCGCCGGTTTCTATCAGGACAATGCGCGGCGCGTCACTCTGCAAAAGGAGGCCGGGGATATTGAGTCCTACCTTGCTTCCCTGAGCATGGAGATCACCTTTCAGCCGTTTGACGCCACGGGGCGCGCGCGCATCACGCAACTGATTAATAAGTCGAACCAGTTCAATTTGACAACGCGGCGTTACACGGAGGCCGAGGTGGAGGCGTTGGAGCGCGATCCCGCTTGCTTCACGCTTCAGGCGCGGCTGGTGGATGCGTTTGGGGACAACGGCATGATCAGCGTGGTTATCTGCCGGCAAACGGATGCCGACACCTGGGAATTTGACACCTGGCTGATGAGCTGCCGCGTTTTGGGCCGCCGCGTCCAGAATGCCGTGCTTCAGGAGATGCTGGACCATGCGTTCCGGGAAGGCATTCGCAGGCTTGTGGGCGTCTATCGGCCCAGCGGGAAAAACAAGCTGGTGGAAGACCATTATGCGCAACTGGGGTTTGCAAAAGTGGCCTCCGAGGCGGATGGCACCACACGCTGGGAACTGCACGTCGCTGACGCCAAAGTGCAGCCCGCGCCGATGATTGTTCGTTCAATTCAATTTGACCGCGAGGTGAAGGTTTAACCCACATGCCAGTTTTAACCAGAGACACGGTGACAAGTTCCTCGTATTCAGCGAGAGCTTCCAAGGGCTCCGGCAAGCTCAGCAAGCGGGACTATTGGCTGCTGCCGCTGCTGAGCGTGGCCACGATTCTGTTCCTGTTTGCGGCGGCGGAATTGAGCGCGCGCATTCGCTATCCGGAAAAAGAATACGAAGAGTGCCGCGTGCAGGGCGCGATTGATCCGCGGCGCGCCAAGCCGAATTGCACGGTGAACGCAAAAGTGGCGGAAGGTCCGTGGGTCACGTACGCGATGAACGAATGTGGCTATCGCACGCCGGACTCGTGCGGGCCGAAGCCGGCGAACACGCTGCGCATCGCGTTGCTGGGCGCGTCCATGACGATGGGCAAGAATGTTCCGCTGGACCAGACGTGGGGAGAAAGACTGGCGCGCAAGATGACACAGATGTCGGGACACCCCGTGCAGGTTGAGAATTTGGGGTGGGAGCTGCTGTCGCCTTTGCATTGCTATCGGCAGATTGGGAAAGTGGTGTCGCTCCAGCCCGACCTGGTGATTTATGCCGTGAATCCGTTTGACTTGAACCGCGGAATTGACCGGCGGCAGTTGGCACAGCGCAACGACCCGGTTTTGCCAGCCATGCAGGAGGCGACGCTCCCGCATGATGGCGGTGTCAATTTGCGCAACACGCTGAAGGCGATTCAGAATGCCTTGGCCGACAGCACGGCCGTCACCATGGCTCAGCATTTTTTGTTTTCCAACCCGGACACGTTTCTGCGAATTTATTTGGCCGATGGGGACCGCGCCGATTACGTGCGGCAGCCATTCACGGAAGCTTGGAAAAGCCGGTTTGCCGATTTCAGCCTGATTCTGGGCGACATGGCCACTCGCCTTCATAAAGCAGGGATTCCGCTAGTGCTGGTGAGTCTTCCGGCTCGCTGCCAGGTGGTCATGGTGATGGAAGGGCATCACCCTCCAGGGACCGACCCGTATGCTTATGACCGGGAGCTTCAGCGGGCGGCCGCACGCGCCGGTGTTCCGTTTGTGCCGACGCTGGATGCGTTCGCGCGACACGCGAATGGAGACAAGCTGTTCTACGTTGTCGACCAGCACATTACGGGCGAGGGCGACCGGGTGATTGCGAATGTGATTGAGCGTGACTATCTGAAGGGCGCGTTCGCAACAGCGCGGAACTAGACGGGCGACATGGCTGACAAAAGATCTTTCAGCGGGATGGTGGCGAAGCCGGTGGCGTGATCGGCAAAACCGTAGGGCATGATCAGCGTGCCGTCATGCAGCAGCGCGCCGCAAGTGTAGACCACATTGGGCACGTAGCCTTCCCGTTCGCTGGGATCAGGCTTCAGCAAGGGTTCGCGCAGGCGGGCAATCACTTTAGAAGGGTCATCGCGATCCAGCAGAAATGCGCCAATGCCGTATTGGCGAACCGGGCCCACGCCGTGGCTGAGCACCAGCCAGCCGGCGTCTGTTTCAATGGGCGATCCGCAATTTCCCAACTGCACCAGTTCCCAGGGAAATTGCGGCTTCAGAAGAATTTTGCACTCGTGCCAGAAATGGACGTTGCCGGAAAACATCAGGCAAATGTTTTCGTTTTCCTGGCGGGAAAGCATGGCGTAGCGGCCATTGATTTTCCGGGGGAACAAGGCCAGGCCTTTGTCGCGCGCGGCGGGGCCGTTCAGGGTGATGAAGCGGAACAGCAGGAAGTCGGAGGGTTCAATCAGCTCAGGCATCACAATTCTGCCGTCAAAGGCGGTGAATGTCGCGAAGTAGCTGAAGCGGCCGTCGTCATTCTGGAAGCGCACAAAGCGGGCGTCTTCCATGCCATTGCGCTGCGATGGAGTGGCGGGGAAAATCACGCGCTCGCAGAGCGGCTTTCCGGGCTGGAATTGAACTTCATGATTGGACTTGGCCAGGAGCCAGATGCCCTTGGCCGCGCTGAGATCCTGGGCCGACAAGCCGCCATTTGCGCGCTCTTTATGCTCTTTCAGGATGAGGCGCAGATCCTCCAGCGAAAAAGAATCGGGCAGGCTGCTCACGACGCGCCGCGAGAAATCGCCGTCCGCCCCCAGCTCCAGCAATTTGCGCCCAAACAAAGCCTTCTCATAGCGGGCGTTCGGCACCTGGCGCGGCTCTGTGACAAAACTGGTTGGCGCAAACACCTCAATTTGCTGGCCGGCGTGAATCACGCCGGCGCGAAAAGTGATGGAAGAAATATGCCCTTCGCCGGTGGCGCGCAGGCTCAGGATGAAGCGCAGCTCACCGGGCTGCAAGCCCCTCTGGTCGGGATCGGCAACAATCGACGGGTTGAAGAGCGCCGCTGATTCCAGCGAATACTCAGCCATAAAATACGAGCCGATTAAGAGCTTTCGGTCATGCGAAATTTTATCGGCCAAAGCCGTGAGCTGGCGCACTTCCCGGAAGCGCTCCAGAAAGATTTTTTGCAGGTCGCGGTGCCGCTGGCAGAATTCCAGGCAGACCTCTTCCACCAGCGCGGCCACCTGCCCTTCCGGCAGCGCCATAATGCGCGCCACGATGCCGGCCGCGCGGCGCGCATCTCCAATATTGAAGGGGCGCAGCAGAACGCGCGACTGGTCGGGCTTCAGAACAGGCCCGGTGCGCTTCATTTCAAGCGTGCTAAGTGGCAACGAACGCCAACTCAATGCTGCTGCCTATGGGTTCTTTGAAGCTGGTGAGAATGTTTTGCGCCTGGCGCATCTCCGCCAGCGAAAGCAGAAATGACAGCGTGGATTCCGCGCCCTGATTGCTGTTCACGCGGTCCACATGCAGGCCGTCGCGGCAGCCGCCGGTCTCTGGGCTGTAAATTTCCAGGCCCAGATCGTTTGCGCCGCCGAACCAGTCAAACGCGTCCTGGGCGCGTTCATACCACCAGATGTCGGAGGTGACGCGATAAGCCTCCAGGCAGGCCGATATGGTGGCGTGCGCCTCCACGGGCTGCTGGTCAAAGGCGGCGCGCGCGCCGCCGCGCCGGTAAAATCCATTGCTGCCAATGGGCCGGAAATGGCCTTTCTCCGACGTTTGCAGTTCGGCCAGCCAGCGCAGCGCTTCCAGCCCGCAATCGAGCACGGCTTTTTGGCCGGTGGCATGGCCGCTGACAATCAGCGCATGCGCCAGCTTGGCGTTGTCGTAAGCGAGTTCGTCTTCAAACCAGCGCCAGTCCGGGCAGGCGGCTTTTTCAAACAGCTTCATCAGGCGCAGCGTCAGCACGTCGCGAATTTGCTTCACCATGCTGTCGCCATTCAGCCGGCGCAGATATTCGTGAATGCCGATGAGGCCGAACGCCCAGGCGCGCGGGGACGTGAAGCGGGCCAGCGGCGGCAGAGCCTGCGCGAACAACTGGCCGGCCATCATTTGAAAGCTGCGAAAGGGCGAGCGCCCGACACCGACGCCCAGCGCCCAAAGCGCGCGGCCCTGGCAATCCTCTGAACCCTGCTTGTCGGCCCACTTGCGGTCGAAGGTCAGGTGGTTGTGGAAGCGCTTGGCGCCATTGTCAAAAGCGTGGTTCAGAAAGGCGGCGGAGGTGGTGGCCAGCGTGCGCATCTGTTCGTGATCCTCGCCCAGTTCGGCCAGCACCACGGCCAGAATGAAGGCGCGGGCGTTGTCGTCGGTGCAGTGGCCTTCGGAGAAATTCGGAACGCTAAAGTTGGCGTGCTGGAAGATTCCGGTGGAATCCGTCATTCTCCACAAATGCTGCAAATTCATCTTGGGCAGCTCACGCGGCTTCTGGTCCAGCGTTCTGGCGGCGCGCGTTTTTCTTAGCGGCGCAGCCACTTCCAGGCGCGCCGATTCAAAGGACAGCATGTATTGCTCGGCCACGCTGTCCCAGATCATGTCGCGGCCCATGCGGTAGGCGGTTTTGCGCATGGCATTGCGGCGCGTGTCATCGCGCAGCAGGCCAGTCACGCCGCGGGCGATGGCGGCCGCATCGGCAAAAGGCGCCAGCACGCCGCGGTCATCGGCCAGCAGTTCGGCCGCGTGCCAATAGGGGGTGGACACCACCGCTTTGCCTGCGCCAAACGCGTAAGCCAGCGTTCCGGAAGTGATCTGCGCTTCATTCAGGTAAGGCGTTATGTAAAGGTCGGCCGCGCCGATAAATTCTTTCAGGCTCTCAATGTCGACAAACTGGTTGTAGAAGATGACGTTCTTCTCGGTCTTGTTTCTTTTGGCCAGAATTTCCAGGCTGAGGCGGTACGCCTCGCCGTTTTCGCGCAGCTCATTGGGATGCGTCGCGCCCAGCACGATGTAAACCACTTCGGGAAATTCAGTCAGTATGGCGGGCAGCGCGTTCAGGACATATTCAATGCCCTTGTTCGGCGAAAGCAATCCGAACGTCAGCAGCACCACTCTGCCTTCGACCCCGAACTGGTCCTTGAAGTAAGCCGGATCGACGAAGCCGACATCGGGGATGCCGTGGGGTATCAGGTCGATCTTGTCAGCCGGCGCGCGATAGATGCTTTCAAGCATCTGGCGTCCGCGCTGCGTCATCACCACCAAGCGCGTGGAGAACGCGATCAGGCCATCCATGACGCGGCGCTGGTCCACGCTGGGTTCCTTCAACACGGTGTGAAGCGTGGTGACGACGGGCATTCGCAGCTCGCGCAAAAATGCCAGGATGTGGCCGCCCACTGCGCCTCCGAAAATGCCGAACTCATGCTGCAGGCAGACAATGTCCACATTGCTGATGTTCAGAAAGTCGCCGGCGCGCAGGTAAGACGACAGGTCCTGCTCTTCAATTTCGAAGCGCACCACTTCCGGATATTCGTAGCCTTCGGCCATGTCGTTCACGGACACGGCTATGCATTGCGTTCCGGGATAGACGCCAGCGACGGCGCCCAGCAGATCAGACGTGAATGTCGCAATGCCGCACTTGCGCGGCAGGTGATTGCCAACAAAAGCAATCTTGAGAATTTTTGAGGTTTCTTTCAGGCGTGACCCTTTCACGCTATGGCAAAGTGCAGATCAGTGGCCATTTGTGAATGTTGGGAGAATGCGCCCTCGTTTTGGCATGAGAGTGATCGCGAGAGGTCACGTGACCGTATTTGGTCAAAACGCGCAACTCGTTTTCGACCGGTGCGTGCATGGACTGTTGTTCGGCCATCCATGTGCTGAATCAATGCCAGGTTATGGCGAAGATCACTTGCATATTCGTGGACATTGGAGGCGTTCTGCTGACCAACGGCTGGGACCATCACGAGCGCAAACGGGCGGCGAAGCATTTTGATCTGGACTACGCCGACCTGGACGCGCGCCATCGCCTGAATTATGAAATTCATGAGGAAGGACGGCTGAGTTTTCGGGAATATCTGGACCGCGTTGTGTTTTACACCAAGCGGCCCTTCACGCGCGCGCAATTCCGCGGCTTCATGTGCGAGCAGTCCAAGCCGTTCCCGAAGATGATTGCGCTGCTGGCGCGGCTTAAGGCAGAGCATGGAATGAAGATCGCCGTTGTCAGCAACGAATCGCGCGAACTGAATGCTTACCGCGCGCGCACTTTCAAGCTGGACGCGATTGTGGACTGCTTTGTCTCCTCCTGTTTCGTGCATTTGCGAAAACCCGATATCGAGATTTTTAAGCTGGCGCTGGATTTAGCCTCGACGCCGGCGCGCGAGGTCTTGTATATCGAAAACACTCCGCTTTTTGTGCAGATTGCCGAAGGCTTGGGCATTCGCAGCATTCTTCATAAGGACTACAACTCAACGGTGGCTGAATTGGCCGCCTATGGAATCTCTCATGCAGACACTGACTGAAATTGCGAATTCGCTTGTGACCGGCGGCAAAGGCCTGCTGGCGATGGATGAAAGCACCGGCACCTGCAACAAGCGCTTTGCCGCGCTGGGCATACCGGAGACGGTGGAGGCGCGGCGGGCTTACCGGGAGCTGATTTTGACGACGCCGCAGTTGGGCGTGTGCATCAGCGGCGTGATTTTGCACGACGAGACCATTCGCCAGGCGAAGAAGGACGGCACGCCGTTCTTGAAGCTGATCTCCGATGCCGGAATAGTGGCGGGAATCAAGGTGGACAAGGGCGCGAAAGAGATGGCAGGCCAGGCCACGGAGAAAATCACCGAAGGCCTGGATGGATTGCGCGAGCGGCTTCACGAGTATTTCCAGATGGGAGCGCGCTTTGCAAAATGGCGCGCCGTGATGTCAGTTGCCGATGAAACGCCAAGCTGGAGCTGCATTGAGGCCAACGCGGACGCGCTGGCGCGATATGCGGCGCTGTGCCAGGAGGCGGGGCTGGTTCCGGTGGTGGAGCCGGAACTGCTGATGGCCGGAGACCATTCTTTGGGCCGCTGCGGCGAGATTACAGAGAAGGTTTTGAGAATTGTTTTCAGAAAGCTCTATGAACAAGGAGTTGCCCTGGAAGGCATGATTCTGAAGCCGAATATGGTGCTGCCGGGTTCGGCCTGCGCGACCCAGGAATCGGTGGATCAAGTGGCGGACGCCACTCTTCAGTGTTTGCTGCGGTCCGTGCCGGCGGCTGTTCCGGCCATTATGTTTTTGTCGGGAGGCCAATCGGCGCAACTGGCTTCGGCGCGTTTGAACGCCTTGAATATTCGCTCAGAGCACCATCGGCCTTGGGCGCTGTCGTTTTCGTTTGGACGGGCGTTGCAGCAGCCGGCGCTGGAGATTTGGAATGGCGACGACAAGAACAGAGCCCCCGCGCAGCAGGCGCTGGCTTATCGCGCCAAATGCAACGGGGCCGCCCGGCGCGGCGAGTACACATCGGACATGGAAACCAAATGAGCGAAAGCAAAAGCAGAGAGACGGTTCCCGAGGCCAAGGCGGCGTACTGGAAGACGGTTCACCACAATTGGTGGTTTTGGCTTGGCCTGGCGCTGATGCTGGGGGCCATGGCGGTTTATGTGCTGAGCGACAACCTGTCTTTTCTGCGGCATAACTGATGACACAGCCTCAGCTTTATCCGCTGCTGTTCGAACCCATTTATCAATACCGGCTGTGGGGCGGCCGACGCCTGGACTTCCTCAGCACGCCCTTGCCGGAGGGCGCCATTGGCGAGGCGTGGCTGCTCAGCGACCGTGATGAACATGCCAGCCTGGTTCGCAATGGAGCGCTGCAAGGGCAGACCATTCGCCAGTTGATGGAGACATATGGCGAGGAATTGATGGGTCCGATGGCGTCGCGGCTGAAGCGCTTCCCTTTGCTGCTGAAATTTCTGGATGCGCGCGAAATGCTGTCGGTGCAGGTTCATCCTTCCGCGGGAGAGAACGCCAAAACAGAGGCGTGGGTGGTTCTGGAAGCGGGCGAGAAATGCCAGATTTACGCCGGATTGAAAACTGGAACGACGGAAGAAACCCTGCGCGCGGCTGTGGATGGCGGCAATGTGGAAACGCATCTGGTGGGTTTTCATCCGAAATGCGGCGATGCGGTTTTCATTCCGGCAGGCACGGTTCATTCGCTCGGCGGCGGCATTGTTGTGTTTGAGGTGCAGCAGAACAGCGACGTGACCTACCGCCTGTACGACTGGAAACATGTGGACGCCAAGACCGGCCAGCCTCGTCCGCTGCAAGTGGAGCAGGCTTTGGCTTGTATTCACTATGGGCAAGGCGAGATAGGGCCTGTGTCGCCGGTCGTGGAAGGCCAGTGTGAGCGGCTGTTTCAGTGTGAGCCGTTTTCGCTCTGGCGCAGTCAGGGCGCGGTGCCGTTTCACGTCGGCGCAGCAAGGACGCCGCGCATCCTGGTTTGCATTGAAGGCGCGGGCGTGGTGGAGCATTCCGGCGTCAAGCAGGCGATTCAGAAGGGCAGTGTGGTTCTTTTGCCGGCAGCCGTCGGAGCATGCTGCTTTACTCCGCTTGCCCCGGTCAACCTTTTGGAAATATCAATTCCGGAATTGGAAACAAAGTGAAAAAACTCATTGTGTTTGATTTGGACGGCACGCTGGCCGAAAGCAAGTCGTCGCTTGATCCGGAGATGGCTATGCTGCTCACCAGCCTCCTAAAGGAGGTGAAAGTGGCCATCATCTCCGGGGGCGACTGGCCGCAGTTTGAAAAGCAAATTCTCGCCCATCTTCCGCATGACGACGGATTGGCAAATTTGTCCATGCTGCCCACTTGCGGAACAAAGTTTTACAGCTATGCGGCGGGCTGGCGCAAGATTTACTCAGAGGATTTCACGCCTCATCAAAGCCGGCAGATCAATGGAGCGCTGACACAGGCCATTGAACAGGCGGGCTTCAAGCCGCCCAAGGTCTGGGGGAATGTGATTGAAAATCGCGGCAGCCAGATTACCTTTTCTGCCCTGGGCCAGCAAGCGCCCTTGGAGGAAAAGGAAAAATGGGACCCCGACTACGGCAAGCGGAAACAGATCAAAGCCATTCTGGACACGCTTCTTCCCGAGTTCTCTGTCCGCATGGGCGGCGCCACTTCCATCGACATCACGAAGCCGGGCATCGACAAAGCATATGGCATCAAAAAGCTGACGGAAATTCTCGGCATTTCCATGGACGACATGATCTTCATCGGCGACGCCTTGTTTCCTGGAGGAAACGACTTTCCGGCTGAGCAGGCCGGCGTGGTTTCGATACCGGTGAAAGGCCCCGGGGAGACGAAGAAAGTGATTCAAGGGATTGTTGCCTGTTTTGGCGGCAATCAGAAAAGCATGGCCGCATGAAGCTGCAGCGCATTGGACTCATAATGCAGCCCGCGCCGGGCAACGCTTGCGAAGCGGAAGGCGTTCTCAACCCCGCCGCCGCGCGCGGTCCGGACGGTCGCTTATATCTGTTTCCCCGATTGGTGGCGAAAGACAATTTTTCGCGCATCGGCATTGCCAGGGTTAAGTTCAACGCGGCGGGCGATCCGGTGGGCGTGGAGCGTCTGGGCATTGCGCTGGAGCCGCAAGCCGATTATGAATTGCGGCCCGATGGCGGCGGCGGGTGCGAAGACCCGCGCGTGACCTTCGTTGAACCCATTCAGCGGTATGTCATGACTTACACAGCTTTTTCGCCGCGAGGTCCGCGAATTGCGCTGGCTATTTCACAAGACCTGTTTCATTGGAAACGGCTTGGGCTGGCCAAGTTCGGGCCATATAAAGACGTCGAGTTTGACGAGGTGGACGACAAAGACGCCAGCATCTTTCCCGTGGCCATTCCAAACCCGACAGGCACGCCGGAACTGGCCTTGATTCACCGGCCTTTGTTTCCTGGCACTCGGCCAGAAGAAATTGCCGCGGGCCCCACTGAACATGAGCTTGATATTGACCGGGAGAGCATCTGGATTTCCTATTCGCCCAAGCTGGATGAAGAGAATGAGCCGGATCACGTTGACAAATTCACTTCTCATCACCGGCTGGCGTCGCCTGTGTCTTCGTGGGAGCGGCTGAAAATCGGCGGAGGAACGCCTCCCATACTGACCCGGCATGGCTGGCTGACTTTTTATCATGGCGTGAGCGAACTGGCGCGGCACAAGCTTTGCTATTCGGCGGGAGTCATGATCTTGTCGAAGGAGCATCCGCAGACGATTCGCTATCGCTCCACCGACGCGGTGCTGACTCCATCCACGCCCCAGGAACGGGACGGCACGGTTGCCAATGTTGTTTTTCCCACGGGCAT
>Ga0116230_10000317_pt1 | contig 41304 bp, 39 predicted proteins | sample S1TSphfallax_3_FD_88678 | JGI IMG/M metagenome (GOLD analysis project Ga0116230, IMG submission 88678) | Host-associated microbial communities from peat moss isolated from Minnesota, USA - S1T2_Fd - Sphagnum fallax MG | ecosystem: Host-associated > Plants > Peat moss > Unclassified | place... | reverse complement strand
TATTCCATGACATGTCATCAAATATTTTGCCACATTACCGAAATTTCTTCAAAATCAACAAAAGTTTATTGACTCTAAATATGGGCTTGGCAACCAGAGGTTTCGAATGTAGGTTCATGCGAGGGCTTGAAGACAAAAGAAAATAAAAAGATGCATTTCATGATCCTTGATGTAACTAATATTCAAAATGTTCATGGGTCAAAAAAATTGATTTCAAAAACTAGTAAAATGGGTGGAAACTACATGGTCAAAAAATATTTGTGAAATGGTCAAGGTACTATGATATTATACACAAAAAGACAATATACAAGGAAGCACGTTATGATTGTAAAAGTTTTATTGCAAGCTTCATGAATGAGAAAATCACAATTGATTTGATACATATATAATTGTGATGTATTATCACTAGAGTCATAAGGCTTTAAAGTGTTGTAACAAACACTAAACTTCATCCCAACTCCACATGTAATAATGAATGAAGTCTTTTGTGACCCCATAGAACATAATCAACTACAACACATGATACACATGTTTACATTGCACATATGTCCCAAGACCACCTAAAGAACCTACCAACATTGCCACAAAGTAGACACATGAACATCTAGGGAAATTTCCAATAGTCACATCATATTGCTTGTCATCTAAAAGAATATTGTAAATTTGTCCATACCCAAGTGGGGGGACATCAACAACATGGAAAATAGTGCACTAGAAATGCAAGATGCTAGCCTCCCAATTGTTAATGTGTTGTTGTGTCAATTTGAGAATTGAAGGTTGTTTCACCTTCTTGCCACCACAAGTTATAGGCCAACTTGCATCAAAAGGCCTCACAAGACTAGGGCAACTCAATGTAGCATGTACATGGGAATTGCTTGAACAAGAAGATTGGGAACCAAATAAACTTTGAACGTTGCTTCTATAGAAGCAAACAAAGGAAAACCCTACTTCTTCTAAAGTTGTTAACTCATTTTGAGTTAAGTTAATACTTTCTTGGATGGGGCATACAATTGGAACTACATGTTTAACAACTGCAAATTTTAACAATGTTCCACTAATGCAATGACTCAAATCATCTAGACAAAACCAATGTTTATGGTGTTCAAGTGATCCGTTGTGATATTGCACCTAGAAACTTGAATAACATGGAGCAAGAGTTCCACTTACATATTTGCAAAGGTTGATCTTTGTTTTGCGTTTGAACGTCATGGTTTTTTACAGTGCAAAACATTGAATTGCAAACTTGGGTGGGCAATGTTCAATATGCCACAAATACTTTCCTTCAACTCCAGGCCACCTTGAAATAGCAAAGGTAACAACTTATTGGAACTAGAAGGCAGTTGTTGCATGTGTACATCATCCACAATATCGGGTTCAGTAGCAAGAACAATTACTCGTGGATGAGAGAAATTCACACAATCAGAACAATGGGAATCGTTGTCAACACCATGAGGATAATCAGTAAGTCACTTGGAAAACCTAAAAACCTCTTTTCCCTCGAGGTGTAATAGGCAATTTGTGAAAGACAATTTGGATATGAAATTTTTCCATTGTTGCAACATGTTTAGCATGATCATTCAACCTTCATGCCCTCCTCAACAACAATTCATTTCTATCAAGACCATGATTAAATGGACCACCTTGCAAGTATTATTAGTATAATGTATATTGTTTGAAAGCATGAATGTTGTCGTCAGAAGTTGTTGTGTACAGATAAGTGCCATGTTTTCCCACCTACTATAACCAGATGTTATGCACAACATCAGCCAAATTACAAGTGGGCATGTCAACCCACTCTTCATCACTTAATTTCTATAGAAGAAAGGAAAGGAAAGATTAGCAAAATAAAAATGTCACAACATAAATGGAAGCACATATGGAAACAAAATGCAGATGGAATTCCAATTTTGAATAAACAAAAGAAAGGAGTCATAGGAAGTTTGTAGGTGAAATGCTCGCATGGACCATGAAACCTCCCCATTATTGACATAGAAATGCCAAAAGTTAAACCAATTTGCAAGCTCATGGAAACTTGCCTCCAAAGTGACAACCACCAATAACGAATTGTAGCGTATAAATCATCAACCTCCACAAGGGATTTTGCATTTTTGTATTAGTGGCACAAAATTTTGTGTTGATCTTGCAACTCATGTTTGATCAAAAAATTTGTGTGCCTATTGAGTGACTCAGTCCAATGGAATAATAGGTGCGTTTTTTATCAACCATCCTGATAGAAGGGTCTCTAAAACCATAAGCAATTTTGATAACATTATAATTGGCGTGTGCACTATTAATCATGAATCCTTTGAAATTTGATTTTAGAAACCCATGTTTCAACATGGTTTCATTAAGCTTTGTCCACATGATCTGTTGAACTTTGGTGTCCTCAAATTGCATGTCACTATTTGCAATGATCACCACTTTACAATAAGCAAGATCATACACATGATGAGCCATAGTTGTCCAATCAACAACACTCATCACATGATCAAACATGATCCAAGCGTTCTATAAATCCCCTCTAGGTTACATTCGCATGACAAGGCTTGTTCCACTCCCCCTCCATTTATTAACATCTTGAAAATGAAAACCTTTTGTCCTACAATTTGACCTTGAAAGTAGCACTCTTGGATGTAATCATAACAACTTTTGCACTTCAATTCAAGGATGCTTTTAATATAGCCATGCCCTGCATAATGTTTGAAAGCAACAACCAAGTTACGAATGTTGGGCGAATTCAATTTTGAGAACTTGTCTTGGATCTGTTCCAACTATTTGTCATTCAAAAGCTCCACAATGTCATCACCATTATCACCAAGTAGACGCATAGCCAAGAAGGTCTTGCTAATACTTAGTGAAATCGTAGATATATTCGCATTAGGTGTGTGATCGACCTCCTCTACAATCAACCTTTTAGTTTCAACCCCCTATGTTGCAACCCTAACATTGGGTTCACAACTACATGTGAAGTGCAATGGCCCATGAGGCTGAAAGTGTGTTTAGGTGTGAAAAATACTCTCATAGATGGGGGAGAGTGAAAGGGATGAAGCCTAATGACTCCTAAATGTACTTTCACTTTGGGAGTTGCATTCATGTGGGGGTTATGAATGTTTGGAGCCTTGGTTGTCAAGGCAAAAAAACACCAAATTTAGCCTCCAAGACACCATTAAAAAGCTTTCAAAGCGTAGATGCTTAATGTGTTATTGCATTGTTCATTTAAACCTGATTTGCATGAATTATGATCAAAAGAACAAGTAGGAATCAAATTGAAAATTTGACTCCCAACCATAAATCCTTTACAATTAGGGGTCAAATGAGGTCTGATTAAGGTGTGCTATAGAACATTGCAAAGATCTTTTTGAGGGAAATAAAATATTTTCCTTGCTTCTTAAAAAAAAGCTTGATTTGAGGAAGATATGTGTCACAACCTTAACTTTGGGCTCGCGACCAAGGCCAAGGGGTTGCAAAGGTGTGGGCCAAGAGAAAGCCTGGGAGTCACATCACATACTCTCGAGAGTGTAAGAAAGTGTGAAGGAATGAACCTTCACACTCCCAATGCAACTCCCACTTTGGGAAATGGAGTCCCGGTGGACTCCCAAAACTTCAAAGAGCAATTTCAGGGGTCAAAACTCAATGACTTGTGGCATTATTTATATCATTGAAAAGATCTTAGAACATAGATATTTAAAATGGGCTTGCATTGTTCATTTGGATATCTGAAATACAAGTTATGGCCAAAAGAAGGCCTGGGAAACAAATTGCCAATTTGACTCTCAACCAAAAAAAGTCAAAAATTGACCCGATTTACTTGTTTGCAAATGGCGTGCGACATATTGTTGGAAAGCTCTCAACAAAAGCTACAACTTTGCTTTAGACCGCACCTCGATATGAAGTTTGGTCGTAAAGTTGTGGGGCTCCAAAGTTGTGGAAGTCCCAGCTGGCGCGATTTCGGGACTCTCACTCGGGAGTCTGAGGAGAGAAAAACCATTTGGATGTGGGCCCCGTGGAGAGGTGTAGAGTATATTATAAGGGGGAAGGTGATGGCTTCCCCCAAGTCCAGGCCGTGGTGAGTCTTATGTGTTCGTGTTGCCCGTGGCTTGTCCTAGCACCAAAGGTGCACCAACTATGCACTAACCACCTTGTGTGGGTTGTGTGTAGGCCCGTGTGAGTGAGTGAAGCTTTTCAACTCTTCCTAGTTCCATCTTGGAGCTCTAACACGCCCCTCTACCCCTCAAAGTGTTGTGAGCTAGGGAACGTGCCTCGACTCCTCCCCTTTCTGTTGTTTTGTACTTAAACTCACTTTTGAGTCCTTCTGGGAATTGGGAGTGCGTCAATATGAACGTCCAAAGTCTTGGGACAACAAGAATCTCAATTTTAGGACTCCGATTTGGGAGTATGGGAAAAGTGACATTTGGATGTAGTCCCCACAGAAAGGCACAAAATATACTATAGGGAGGGGAGTGGTGCCTGCTCCCAAAGGTGCGAGCCATGTAAAGCTTGTGCCTGAAGTTGTCCCAACTAAGTCCGTTGCACCACTTCCATTCAACTTGCATTAATTGCCTTCTTTTCTTGGTTGTGTAGGTTGACCTCATTTTGAATTCTCGTTTGTGAGTTCATCCTAATCTCGTTCTAGAGCTCCAGCACGCCCTCCTACCCCCAAAGCATTATGAATTAAGGAGCATGCCTCAACTCTTTTCTTCTTCCACTATTTCGCTTTAGGACCCACCTTTGGGTTTCTTGAGGAGTTCAAGGGCACATCACTTGGTATCAAAGCCATTTGCCACAAAAGGTTTGTGGACCCCAAAATGAATAGCCACTTTAGTGATTGATGGTAATCTATACACAACCTAATAAATTCGTCTAAGATAATTCGCCACACATAGAAGAGCATAATGACAAAATTTTCATGGAAAATAAAAAATGGATGGGGATAATGCCATTTGACCTACGATTGGAATATGTGTGCATTCACTACATTAAAAGATTTCATTGCAAGAGCCAATGTGCACAAAGTTTTCATAATCATCATACAAACACCGTAAGTGACCCAAGCAACAAGATTTTTTGAAATTAACCCCAAAACTATTCTTGATATTGGTTGTGATCACCTTGCACCAAGCATGGCCATCATATTTTCTATCCATGCCCTGCATTTGTGAAGGCATGTGTGTAGTCGGAGGCATGGGTGGCAATTTTAAAAAAACATCTCCATTGAAAGCAGTTAATAAAAACTATTTTTTTTGAAAGGGTATCTTGTTATAATGCAAATTTCGTAACTCGTTGGAGGTATGTCCTGGTAGTGCCATAGCATGGAGGCAAGAGATAACAAACTAAATATTACATGTAAGGCTAGAGGGTTGTGGTAACTATGAAGTAAGACATTAAGAATTCACAATCGATGATCTCATCAAAGACCCACTAAGTGTCAAGTCGTCACCTAAGGAAGAAATCAGATAGTTCAATGAAAACAGAAAATGCAGGAGCATTTGAACATTGAAGGAAAATGTCAAAAACTTTGTGTTCTTCTTTCATAATCTTGACAACAAAACCGATGGTTCGCAACATGAGAATGGTGTCTTGAAAGTTGTGACTCAAAACTATTGCCAACAATGCAATATCGGCCACAACCAACAACCCATTGATGGCCTTGAGAGGAGGTGGTAGGAATTTGGTATAATGAACTTCAAACCAAGTTATTAGAGTCATACAAGACGTCCTTCGATATATTTAAATAACTTGGATGGAAAGCAAACATAACACAAACAATGCTTTAAGACAAAGATCATGCTTGAATCGTTGACCATGATGGTGAGGTTCGAGCGGCCAACAACATGAAATGTTGCCATATTTCTAGGAGCACAACAATAGAATCGAAAAAATTTGAAACCCAAATAAAGGAGCAAGAATGCAAACAATGAAATACAACTCAAGCGCAACACGCAAGCTAGAACGATTAGGAAGATGCAACGAAAAACGACGAATATGAAATGGTATAGACCAAAATGAAGAATTAAACAACACATAGAAAATGAAAGTGAAAACTTTGAGAATGGATCTTTCCAATGACAATATCACACTTGAAAGATTAAATGAGGGAGGGTTATTGTATCCAATGAATATGTCTTTTCATAGAATGTGTTGTTCATTGCAAAAGTTGGAAAAATGTGTATATGTGGGTACTAAAAACATTCAAAGCATAACGAATAATTTCAATAACCTTATTGACGCACCCCCAAACTCCTTGATAGATTCAATTACAAGTCCAAAGGTGAAAACAATGGAAGGATAAAGAGTTGGGGTATGTTCCTTGGCTCGCAACATTTCAAGGAGTAGAGGGGCATGCTGTAGTTCTAGGATGGGGATTAGGACGAATGACAAGTAGGTCAATTATTCACACGAACCTACACAAGCCAAATGACAAGTTGGTTAGTGCACAATTGAAGCACTTTTGGTGCATGGACAAATCACGAACAAACACAAATTCACAAGACTCACCATAACTTAGACTTAGGGAAAACCACCACCTCCCCCCTTATATTATTCTTTGTGCCTAGCCATAGGGTCTGCACCCAAATGTCATTTTGTCCTGAAACTCCCATTTTGGGAATCTCGAAATTTCCGAAATTGGGACTCTTGTGACTTTAGAAGCCCATAACTTCTTGTGCATAACTTTGATTGAGGTGAGGTTTAAAGAAAAGTTGTACCTATCATCAAAGGCTTTCTAACAATATGTGGCACACCACCTTCACACAAGTAAATCAGGGCGATTCTTGACTTTTAATGAAGTCAAATTTGTAGTTTGACTCCCAGCTCTTCTTTTGGCCATAATTTATCTTTTAAGTACCCAAATGGGTCATGTGAGCCCATTTTAAGCATTTACGTCTCAAGAGCTTTTAAATGGTATAAGGAAATCTTTAATCCAATGAGTTTTGACCCTTGCAATTGCCCTCTAAAGATTTAAGAATCCATCGAAACTCCAACTCCCAAAGTGGGAGCCCATTTTGGAATGTGTGGGTTCATTCTCTCACACTTTCCTACATCCCCGGGAACATGAAATGTGACTCCCAAGCTTCACTCTTGGCTTGCACCTTTGCAAGCCCTTGCATTGCGACACTTATCAAAAGTTTTTGAAATGCATAAGCATAATAGGTATGAGACACAAATGAAAAATTAGAAATTAATTTGGAAAACAATTTATTTAGATTTGGGAAACTTATGGCATGGATTTGATCCTAATAGGCCATATGAAAAAGAAATGAATATTCTATTAGCACAAAAATGTGGAAGCAACCCTTTAGTTCCATGAAACAAATCGACTATCTTTAATTGCAATGGAAAATGGTGTAAAGTGTTTATAAAAATAGGTGGACAAAAGCATTTAAACAAAAGGAAAAATGCATATGAATTAAACCACATGAAGCCTATTAAATCAACGATGATTATTGTTGTGTAGACAAATCTTGGGAAAACCTCTAGGGATAGGTCATTAAGGACAAAAAATACAACAAACAATAATGAAAAAGTCACTTCTAACCCATTGCCAATAGTTTTTAAGCCCTCCATGCAAAATTAAGAGTTGTCAAGCACAAGGATTGACATATTTTAGTGTGGCAAATCAAGAAAAACAATAATAATAATGAATATATATATCATACAGATATCAATCAACAAGTTGAGGCCAAGAAAAAAATATGGGGTTTGATTTACATTTTATTTGTTAAATATCATTAACCATAATATAAATTTACACTTCTAAAAGGAAAATTGAACCAAAATAAAAATGCTCTTGAGTAAATATATATTAGAGAAAGTGTTGGAACGACATTTAGAACAAATCACCATTTTGGTAGTTAGGGTAGCAATAATTATATGGAATAGAGTATAGAAAAAATGCTTTGGGGAATACGAAGAAGAAAGGAGTGATAGATGTACATTGTACCACCATGCCTAATTAAGGCCATTAAAAAATACGTAAAAAACATTTTATATGATTCCAAAAATATCAAAACCCAAAATATCTCAGATACTATTGTTGATTATTATACATTAACATGTGTAAATATGGAACAAATGCCATAATTGGATACCATACAATCAATGTGTGAAATGTATTAACCTCTTGTTAATGGCCATTTTCTTTTTAAAACCATATTTATCCTTTGTGAAGATACGTGTATCAAGCATCTATCATCCTAGCTCCATTAATATGAAAACCATCTACAAATATTTGATAAGAAGAGGATCTATTTGTAGGAATATGTACCAATTGTACCATAGATATCTTGAATAATCATTTCCCATTTCACATCCCACATGAAATTTGTGACCCATATTTGTACCCCATAAATTGAGATTCATGTGCAAGGGTTATAGATCTGAATTTGTGGAAAGTCTATTCAAATGGATAGGTAGATATGTGGGACATATATCTGAAAATTTTGTTATAATGTGTGAAATTCATCTTGCAAAGAGGTATCCTTATTTACTTATGTGTTATACATCTTGATTTGTTTGCAAAGTTATGTCTATTCATATGCACGTGAAGTAACGAAATCCTAAACATTTGGAGTGGACCTTATTTTATTTTTGGACCCATTTGTAAACACATGTTTATATTCATTTGGAAATCCATTGATATGTGAACCATTTGCAAATAGAGGACATGCACATACCATATATTCCACATTCAACATTTGCAACAAATGTCCCACATGCACCATATGCACCAAAAGTGCCACATGTCCCATATTCACCATATGGACCATATGTCCCACATGCCCCATAAGTACAATTTGCTCCCATTTGACGATATGGACCATATGTAATGTATGGAACAAATGTATTATATGTATCATAAGAATTATAAATACCATTGTTACATACATACCACAAGTAGATGAATGATGCATGAAACAATATGATTGCAATATTGATGTGCCATCTACTGGTGTCAAATGTATGTAGTCCATCTCTTGGCCATTTAAATGAAATAATGCACTTTTTAAACAAATACATACCATACATACATTTGCATGTGCTATGTAAATGAATTTGGATGCATATGTCAACCTATCCTTTTACATGTGATTTCCTTGTATATGGGGCATGAAAAGTGAAAAAAATAATATGACCATGAGCAAATGTCTAAATTTTTGGATGTGAAACTTAAATCCAATTGGCATGTGAAACATTTATTAATATGACAAACTATGGGATATATGTGTTCAACATATAAATATAATAAAAATTTCCATGGACATATATTCCCATTGAATATTTAAATTAATGATATCATATTAGAACTTTTGAAAATATGAATACATTTTAGGTTTAAGGTTTCAATCGATTAGTATAAAGTTAATGTCAATAGTGTATGCAATTGATATATTTTGAAACTTGTAGCTCATTCCAAATATTCAAATTACAAGTCTTTAAGATGCAAGGGTTTAGTTTCAAGAAAAGGAGCTTCATCAACATCAAATAAGGCTCGGGCACAACTAGACAAGTGTAAAGTAAAAAAGGAAGAATCAATTTTTGTCCGTGATTTTAGAAAAGGAGGACAATGAGGATTCGGCCATTTTCAAAAAAGAAATAAACACACTTCACATGGACATGATGGGTCATGTAATATACATCCTTCACACCTTTTTCATCCTTGTTTCTTGAAATGTTTTAGTTCTTGAACGTGTAGATGATGTTTCACCTTCTTCTTTGTGAAGTTATAATCAAAGTGGATTTCCATTGAAGGAAGAGGTGGTGGCATTGCACCAAAAGAGTGAACAAGTTTTTGAAAAGGAGTAGCAAGAGGAGTCACAATTAAAGCTTTTTCCAACTTTTTCAACACTTGACCTTAGAAGGTAGAGAACCTTCTTGAGAAGCTAAGACTGAGCTCTTCATCATCTGTAATATTCTTTGTGAAAAAATAGCCCATGGACCTTCTTTTAGTGCCAAGAAAAGCTTGACGAGTTTTTCTTACAACAATTCCTCCCCCTTCTTCTTCCTCTTCTTCTTTTATTGTTGTTTTAGCTCTTTTCCACGTGAGTTCAAGTTTGCAAAAAACAAACCCATCGAGCTTTCTTGATGCCAAAAGAAACTCGATAGGGTTTTTATTTCTTCAACCTTTCATTCACTTCTCACTGACCTTCTCTCAGCACTGAGTTTCATTCAACACCGAAAGAAGCTCAATGGGTTTTTTCTACAAAATTTCTAACTTGCACACCTTCATTACAAAAAAAAACATGTGAAGCTTTTCTTGACTTGAGAGAAGCTCTAAGGGTTTTTTCCTGCAACCATTCTTCCACTTTTTCTTCTTCTTCATATTTTTTTGTTCCTCTGGATCTTCTCCATGTGAGCTTTGACTTTGCAAGAAACAAACTCATGGAGCTTCTCTTGGTGTTAGGAGAAGCTCCATGGGGTCTTTCCTACAACCATTATTCCCACTTTTTCTTCTTCTTCATATTTTTTTGTTCCTCTAGATCTTCTCCATGTGACTTGACTTTGCAAGAAACAAACTCATGGAGCTTCTCTTAATGCTAGGAGAAGCTCCATGGGGTCTTTCCTGCAACCATTCTTCCACTTTTTATTCTTTTTTGTCTTTTCTTGTTGCATTAATTCTTTTCCATGTGAACTTGACTTTGTAGAAAACAAACTTACCAAGCTTCTTTTGGTGCCAAGAAAAGTTCAATAGGTTTTTTATTATAGCCATTCATCCTTTTTTCGCTAACCTTCTCTTAGCATCGAACTTCTCTCAGCACTGAAAGAAGCTCAGCAGGTTATTTTCTAAATTTTTTTAAACCCGCACACCTTTGTTACAAAAAAACAAACCCATGGAGCTTCTCTTAGCACCAAAAGAAGCTCCACAAGTTTTTTTCTTGCAATAATTCTTCCCTTCTTCTTCTTCTTCTTTTATTGTTCTTTTGGCTCTTCCAAATCTATGGTCTTTGTTATAGGAAATAATCCCACCAAGGTTCTTTTGACATTGAAAAAAGCTTGGTGGGATTCTTTCTTGCAAAATTCTTCCTTTTCTTCATCCTCTAAATCACTTTCTTCTTTTTTTCCCTCCTTATGTGCGATGTTCATTGCAAAAATACCCACTAAGCTTCCCTTTTGCATTAAATTGAAGCTTTCGTTGCCGAATGACATTCACCTCCTCTATTTTTTTTTTCCAATCTTTAATCTATTTGTTTTCTCTAGTAGTTTTCAACCTTCATAATTCAAATGGAGGACAATCACCTATCATTCAACAGGATAGTCCAAGTAATGCAAAACCAAACAAAGATCAATACAGGGGAGATTCTTGAGAAGTATAATATCTCCCTAAAGCACAAGGCGTGTATGGTTGTTCCATTGTGCAAGATGGTTCCCATGTTGGTCGTGCAGCCTATTTTCAAGATTGATATCTTGAAGATGGAGTAGGCCTTTTGCACGAGATACATGGAAGGGGACAAGGTTTCTTATTTATCTCTGACGAACTAGAAGGGTGAGGAACAAGACGTTTATTTACACATTTGAACAAGGGATGAACATAGGGCCATTGAAAATGAATGATTTGAGAAGGTGTTGTGGGAAGACCTAAACTTGGTGCGATTTTCCAACAAAACATTTTTTGTGTGGGATAGGAACCACCACATCCAGGCTTGGATGCCATACATTAGTAAATTGCACAATGATGCTCCATCCTAGCACATATTTGTGAATTCTATTTTATTCGACACTTTTGAAGGGCTAATGGAGTTGTTCGTAGCCATGATCGACTTGAATAAGTAAGACCTCATTTTGATTTATTCCTAAAATCATGGTGTTTCTTTACTTATCTCTAAAGTCTAATTTTTTGAGTTCATGTGTAGGGGTGTTGAGTTTAATCATGTCAAGCCAAGCTTGGTGGATGAGTTCTTTCAAATTTAGGGGACAAGAATCATACCTTTGAAGCAAGTTAAAGATGTTTTGCCAACAAATGTCTACAAAAAATGTGAGAGCAAATCGAAGAAAACCTAATTGTCTTTAACATCGAAGGCCTTTTTTTATCATATGTACAAGGTAATTGTCTTTCCATTTATAACATAGTATCATCTCTATCACACTTTATTTCTTAACATGATCATATTAAGACTTTTTGCATTCATGTTTTGCCTACAAATGGAGCTTATAGTTGCTATAGATATGGTAGTCAAGCTCTATTGTGAAGACGTTCCCCAAGAAGGTGATAGATCTCTTGCAAAGATGTAAGAATTGATAAAGAAGGCAATGGAACATGTGAGAAAGGAAAACTACTTGGCATTTTGCAAACATTTCTTTGTTTGTGATCCAAGTCTTGGGACCAAATTTTTGTAGGAAATTTAGGCCCACTATGATGACAATTTGGAGCTTGAGATGCTCATTAATAAACTTCAGATGCTCATGTATTCTTTCGTGAGTAAGGAATAGAAAGTTTATTGGTTGATGCAATGGAATGAGTATGGAGAGGGAAGCCAAGAAACTCCCAAAATAGGGTTTTTTGGACACCCAATTCAACAAATGGTTGCACAAGGTAACATTTTGGTACTAGGTAAAACTTCAAACTTCCTTGAATGGCTTTCCATTTTCAATATGATGTCCACTTTTTGCCTATTCTTACTACCTTTGGTTTTTACAGCTTGAAATAAGGCATTCAAACTATACACTACCACAATCATTGACTTTAAGCTCATGGTAAAAGAGGTCCACATCTTAATGACATTGGAGGAATATATTCGCAATTGGAGACTTGAGGTTTGGGAAACTTTTTTTTTCAAGAGTTCAAGCCCAAGGATGGTATTCATCATAGCAAAACCTGGGAACAAAGTTTCAATCTAGAAGAAAGGAGGCCCTCAAAAGAGTTCTTTATAGGTGTGAATTCGAACCTTCTTTTCTATATTTAATCTATCTCTTTTGTTTCTTTTGCATTGCACTATCATTCATTGAATCTTAAAGATGATGGAATTTCTCATATGATGTTTTCCTTAGGCTTTTTTACCATGTTATGTTCCCTAAGGGTGCGATCAATGACCTCCCCCATTTGCTTTAGATTTGGCAAAATTTGAAAACAAGTAACACCATGTATTGCAAGGACCTCATTACGGATTGGTCGCCATACCACCTTGAAGACTACAACTGGTACATTGAGTGCCCTTAAAATTGTACCTTGCCATCTAAGGTTGTGCTCAAAGAGAGCCATGAGCTTGGCTTCTAAATGAAACTCGTAAGCTCTGGGGGTTTGGACATTCAAGCAAGCAAAAATAAATCGGTTGCAAAAGGAAAGGGGAAAAAGACAATTCCTCAAGAAATCATGGAGCTTCCAAAAGACGTGACTGTGGTCAATTATGAGGTCACAACCTCAAAGATGAATTTTGATGACATGCTTGAAGGAACCAACAAGAGACATTTTAATAGACACCTTGATTTGTCACTAAAAAGTCCTCTACCATCCTCGTTTTAGCTTAATTTCTCTTTTAGAGCTTTAAGGAAAACATTAGGTTTTAATTTGCCAAGAGGTCATCGACCATTATCATTTCAACGAGATTTGTCTTTCGCTTGAACAAAAAGACCATGGGATTCCACGAGATGGCGATGCATCTCTTATGGTCTTCTCTAGTGTCTTTGTGAATGAAAATAGAAAATGGCCTCCCAAACATGCCACTTTCATCAACTACCTTCATTAGGTGAATTTAATACCTTCATTTTTTTTATGAACAACAAGTCCTTTCATTCTTTTTCCAGTCTCAATGACTTAATGAATTTTGTCTTTTAGGTGAATCCATAAAGACTTGTTGATCTTGTGATTGGAAACTTGTTAAGAGGTGTTGGTGTTCCCATGGTGTTTCAATCTAAAGCCAACATTCCAGAGTGGAATGCTAAGGTTCACACTATGTGGAATGTGTTTTCATTTTTGTTTCATTTTTGTAGAAAAGTCTTGTCCGAAAGTGGTGCCATCTTCCTTTTCCACTCAAATCACTTGCAAATCTTCAAGCATATCAAATAATTCTTGGACAATTATTCCATGTCAATTTGAATGAAGTGGGCGGTGGTGAAGAGTCTTCCGTTGTGCAGCACTAAGGATCTTGGGTTGAAGGTACATCTCCTTTCCCATATATTTTCCTTATTGCTTTTGTTCCTAATTTTCCATTCCAATTATAAACATTCTTTTTTCTTATTGCAGACTCTATTCAACCAAACTACAATTTTGGTGAAGACCCCCAAATTTTTGAGTTTCAAGCACTTGCTTTTGGCATACTCGAGCAAGGGATTACGGTTATGGAGGAAGATGTTACGTACAACTGGACTAATAGCACCAAAATGATAGTTTCAAGTTTTGGAAAGCCATTTTGTGTTGGCAAAGAAATGCATCCTCTAACACTTGAAGCCTTGATTAGAGTTGGTTCGAAGCCGAAATCCTTTTTTGTTGATTTTGCAACATCTATTGGTATGTATTGTTATAAGCATTCAATTGTTGCATTGGATTTTAATTCTAGAATTTCATCTAACCTTTCCACCAAATTTGCTTTCCACTTTCCTCTTTTGAATTCAAATAAACTAATGACACCCCTTCCCATGTGATGTAAAGGTGTTTTTAGCTCCTTGATGTGCATACCTTTTTTTGCCCATGACGATTTTTTTCCAAGCCCACCTTCAAGCCCCCAACTGCCTTCATATGTTGAAAACTATGCTCAAATTCTGGCAACATGCTTTGTTTTTCCCCATACTTACAAAAAAAATTGTGATGTGATTCATAGATTCTGAAGCAATGGAGAGATAGGTAAATGTGGCTTGTATTTTCTTTTATTTCTTAATAATATTTCTCTTGGATTTGAATTTTGATTTTTTTTTAATTTCATAATTTGGATTTCTTTTCAATTTTTTTTGCAGTAATTTATGTACTAGTGCATACATCACCATTAAAAGATTCTCATTCAATGTATCCTTTTTACATTTACCTTCAATGTATATGGTTCATACTCACAAGATATTTTTTCTCGCACTTATTAACTCGAGTGCCCCATGCCATAAATTGAAACCAATCTGCATTCTTAAACATTTTATCTCACATGTATTTCGCACTTAGGATGCAACACTCTATTTCAAATATTTGTGGCATTAACCTAATTAATTGTTGTTACAATTTGCAGTCTTGGAGGCAACATGTTCTCTTTGATTTCACTTTTATGGTTATTGTAAAACCTCAATTATTTTACTAAAAAAAAATATCATACGTTTTTAAATTAACCTTTTTGATGTCCATTTTGAAATCATGATATATTTATATTCCTAACTTCAAATGTTTAATCTATGCTACATATTCACAAAACCTAACCATGCAACTTCTGAAGTTTATTTTCTTCAAGTCAATTATGTTATATGTCCAACTTGAATTCTACACAATTGATCTAGGTGTCTTGGTTCTATTTATTGTGAATATCAACTATTTCATGGGCCTTTGTGTTGGACATAATGAGCAAAACCAATTTCTTTTGGTGTGTTGTTAACACTGTTTAAACACATTTATGACCTTGGTGTTGTCGGTTCTTTCGCTTCCTCATCCATTTTTAACCTTGGTGTTGTGGATTCTTCTTCTTCCTTGTCCAAATTTGTCGTGATATCTCCCAAGTGTGTTGTCTTTGGCCCCTTGTTTTTTTTCGTCATCCAACCTTGGAATGTTCTCTTTTTCCACCTCATTTTCTATTGTGTTGGCCACCACTAGTTGGTCCATTTCCCTATTGTAAGCAAATGCAAGTGTTTCATATGGATCATCCTCTACATTAGTATCATTTCTTGGCCATCCTTTTTCTAGGATTGAATCGCTTATTTTCTTAGACATTTGAAATCCCAGAAGATAATCACATTGTTGATGAAATCATGTTCTAAAATTCTTGTTTGCATGGTCTTCTCGCCGTGTATTGTCTCCAGGTGGTTGTGGCAAGCTACTCAAAAACTTTGGAATTAACATTTCGATCACTGGCACATATATCTTGTAATCCTACAAATGATTAATAGACCCCTAGTATCCAGCCTCTACATGGAATTCTTCATCTTTTTTTTTGTACAAACAAGTACAAATCCAAATATGGCAATGTTTTGTAAGAGTGTTGTGGATATGGATATGTTGACATGATGCAAATGAAAAAAATGTCCTAAATTTCTTTGATGGATCCCTTTAACCTCAAAATAAAACTAAACTAAATGCACAACATAAAAACATTTGGAAACATTTTTACTTCATGAAATATTTGTAGTTGTTTAGTCAAATTTTTCATTTAAATCTAACATCACAAACATTGGTTGTCATTGGACCATTTGGTTTTTATTAGTGAATTCGAAACAATTACATATGCCATAATGGCTCCAAACGACATAATAGTTACATTTGTCTCAGTAACCACAACGTCATGTATATGATTTTGATATCATTTATTGCTTTGATCCAAAAAAATTATTGATTTTTTATCTCAATAGTCACTACTGATTTGTTGAAGATTGTTCAAGTTTAGCCATAATTTTATTTTAATTGTTCATAAATATATATTTCCTTATAAATCTCATACTTTGAATAAATATTCATCTTCACATGTCTATTGCGCTATGATTCAATGTAAAGAATAAGATTTTGGTTTTTCATTCAATTTTTTGTCATACATGTCTCATGGTTTTGGGGTTGGCCCTATCATTCGACAATTAATTGGTTGTTTTAAGACTTTGTTTTTCAATTCCTGTGGAACCTAGGTTCACCTACATGGAGTTGCATAAAGTTGTCATCAAGGATTCATGAATTTTGTGGATAACAAATTCCCAAGTGTTAGCAAGTCCTTTATTAACAAATTGCTCAATAAGCTTATCAAAAAATGCTCTTGAATCAGCTTCTTTGAACTTGCATGTTTTTTGAAGAAGTCCATTACATGTGTAAACATTGCTAAATTGTAGTCCTTCATATCATCCTTAGAAATGTTCACAGATTCTCTTTGTCCATCTTCACATTTGCCCATTGCCATGCCACCCAGTCCACTATTTTTTCAATTACCCTCTTCCATTATGTTCCCCATGTTCTAATTTCGACCAAATGCCTGAGGGGGTTTAGCTTGGTATTATTTCTTGGATATTCCAACGGTTTTTTTGTCATCTTGCAAATTCTTTCTAGTATGCTTGAGATTAAGGTGTATTCGATCATAGATTCCAAGGTGTTTAGTGTGACAATTGGTGACAATTTTCTTTTTACCATTGTAGTAAAGAGATTTTATGATTGCAAGCATGTGATCGAGGAACAAAGGATGCAACTAACAAGTACTTGTGCAAAAAATGCAAATTGAGGTATTTTGCATGCGAATTAGTAGTAGAGGGAAAAAGAATGCAATTTCATTATGCAAGTTGCCAAGGGGTTGAAAGAGCGAATGAAAATAAAAAAGAGTTTTAAATGGTAAGGTGTCTTAAGGTGCTTAATATTGTCTCAATTCCTAATGGTTGCATACCTCTTTGTGGTGGACAAGTAGTGTTTGAAATGGCACATACCTCTTGGTGGGTCAACAAGTTTATGTGCCACTGAATTTGATTTAATCTCAAATTTTGTATGGTTTGGATGTTGCAAAGTTAGAATATACTTGGTAGTAATGGAATTTGAAATACTAGTATAATTTGAGCATTTCATGTGATGAATTGTTCATAATAAACCAACATAATTTTTTGTTTTATGTTTAGAATGTATCTTGTTGCAAATGGTCATGAAAAAGTTCGTCCACTATAATTTTTCATCCACATATATCATTCATCCATAACACATGGTAGAATATTCTTCCATGTCACCAAATATTATGTCTTAAGTGTGATGAAATATTCTTTAAATATCTTATCACATGGGAAGAATATTTTTTTAAAAATCTGGTCCTACTCCCTTGTTCATGTTCATTTGTTCACACTCATGCTTGCAAAGTTCATGAAATAACATCCATGATGTCACTCCAATTGTGCATTAAGGTCCATGAAATGAAGATCGCATGTTGGAACTTATTGGAGGATATGTAGGTACAAGATTTAAATTTAGGTTTTAAAAAATAATTTTTTTTTTTGAAACTCAATGTAATTTTGATGATGTAATAGCTGGTGAAGTTGAAACATTGTTGCAGGAATACAAAGACTTGTTTGCATGGTCTTCCAAGGAATTGACCAAAATTCCCCCACACATTATTCAACATTGAATTGAGTTGGACACCACAATCCCACCAGCTCATTAAGCTTGGTATCGAATGAATCCTAACTATGTTGTAGTGGTTAAACATGATTTGGATAAATAACTCGTATCTAGATTTATTGCATTAGTGGAGGAAGCTACTTTGTTATCATCAATTGTGGTGGTATTGAAAAAGAACGACAAGCTTTGGATTTGTGTGGACATCCACAAATTGAATGTCGCCACAAAGAAAGATCCATACCCCTTGCCTTTCATTGAAGAGATCCTCGATATGGTTGCAGGTCATGAAATGTGTTCTTTCTTGGATGGCTTCTCAAACTACCATTAGATTATGTTACCTCCTGAAGATTGGTACAAAACAACATTCATTATCGATTGGGGGGCTTTTGGTCCAGGTCATCATGCCATTCAGTTTGAAGAACGTCCCCCCCCCCCTATCAAAGAACAATACGTATGGCTTTTAAAAATACTTGGACATTTTCGTGAAGTTATTCTTGGACAACTTCAGTGATCGAAATACCCATTTGAAAAAGTTGTGCCTTTGTTTTAACAAGTGCTGTGAATTCAATATCAGCTTGAATCCCAACAAATGCATGTTTTTGATGTATTTCCGAGTTATTATGGGATACACTATGTCAAGGGAAGGTAAGCTACTGGATCCAAAGAAAATTTTAAGAATTGTCAACATGCCACCACTAAAAACTCCAAAGGAAATACAAGTTTTTGACAAAATGGCTTATTTTTATCAATGTTTCATTTGGGACTTTGCATTCATCATGGCACCCATCACCAAATTATTGCGGAAAACCAAAACCTTTGACTCGACCAAAGAGTGTTAATAAATATGGGATGTAATTTGGCAAAAATACATGGATGGATCAATACTCATCGCACCCAAGTGGGATCTGAACTTTCATGTTCACACTAACATTTCAAACTCAACAATCAGGGCTATACTAGCTCAGAACCCAACATGGAAGTGCGATTAACCTATTTCATATGTTTTTCGATAGTTAAACAACACAGAGCATAACTATACCACTATAGAGTGTGAAGCATTGGCCATGGTGTACACCTTGCACAAGTTTCAACACTAATGTCACCCCCACACTCCCAAGTGAGCTCCCACTTTGGGAGTTGGAATCTCAATGGCCTCTCGAATTTTCAAAAGGCAATTGCAGGGGTCAAAAATCATTCCATTGAAAATTTCCTTATACCATTATAAATATCTTGAGACTTAGATGTTTAAAATGGGCTCACATGATCCATTTGGGTACTTAAAATATACATTATGGCCAAAAGAAGGGCCAGGAGTCAAACTGCTAATTTGACTCCCGACCATTAAAAGTCAGGAATCGCCCTGATTTACTTGCGTGCAGGTGGTGTGCGACATACCATTAAAAATATCTCAACAACGGCTACAACTTTTCTTTAGACCTCACCTTAATCAAAATTCTACACAAGAAGTTATGGGCCTTGTCCCCATTTTGGGAATTTTGGGATTCCCAACTTGGGAGTCCCGGGACAAAATAACATTTGCGTTTAGGCCCTTTGGCTGGGCACAAAGAATACTATAAAGGGGAAGGTAATGACTTCCCCCAAGTCTGGGCAGCGGTGAGTCTTATGAGTCCGTGTTTACCTGTGGTTTATTTGTGCACCAAAATTGTTTCAACTACAAACTAACTAATTTGTTGTTTAGTTTGTGCAAGTCTGTGTGAGTAATTGACCCCCTTATCACTTGTCAAGTCCCCATCCCGGAGCTCCAACATGCCCTTCTACCCCCTGAAGTGTTGTGAACCAAGGAGCATACCTTGATTCCTTATCCTTTCGTTATTTTCACCTTTGGATTCACATTTGAGTCTATCAAGGAGTTTGGGGGTGCATTGTTAACAAATAAAAGATCTACTCAAGTGTAAACATAAAACTTTGTAGAAAGGAAACTATAACACAATGCTCATAACACAAAACACAACATCAAGAACTCTTCAAGGTTTTTGTCACATGAAATACACAAACTTGTGTAATGAAGAAAAGAGAAACAAATCATCAACACCAAGGTATTTAACTACAAGACCAAACCACAAATAACCAAACTAATATAAGTAAAGAAAGTAATTCAACCTTGTGAAAATAACCTAGTTACTTTCCTACTCCAGTACTTAATGAAACCTAACTAGTTGAGCTTGAATTCTCAACATCCATCACTACCTTTTAAGTAATAATTTGTGTTTTACGTGGATCACATGGTGCTTGACGCACTCCCAACTCCTCAAAGGACTCAAAAGTGAGTCCAAGTACAAGACAACGGAAGGAGGAGGAGTTAGGGCACGCTCCCTAGCTCATAACACTTTGAGGGGTATAGGGGCGTGTTGGAGCTCCAAGATGGAACTAGGAAGAGTTGACAAGCTTCACTCACTCACACGGGCCTGCACACAACCCACACAAGGTGGTTAGTGCATAGTTGGAACACCTTTGGTGCTAGGGCGAGCCATGGGTAACATGGACACACAAGACTCACCACGGCCCGGATTTGGGGGAAGCCATCACCTTCCCCCTTATAGTATACTTTGCACCTCTCCACGGGGCGTACATCCAAATGGTTTTTCTCTCTCGGGACTTCCGAGTGGGAGTCCTAAAATCGCACCAGCTAGGACTCTCGTGACTTTGGAGCCCCATAACTTTGCGAACAGACCTCGGATTGAGGTGCGGGATGAAGCAAAGTTGTAGCTCTTGTCAAGAGCTTTTCAATAGTATGTTGCACGTCGTCTACAGCTAAGTAAATCGGGTCAATTCCCGACTTTTTTTGGTCGGGAGTCTAATTGACAGTTTGACTCCCGGCCCTTCTTTTAGCCATAACTTATGTTTCAAATATCCAAATGAGCAATGCGAGCCTATTTTAAACATCTACGTTCCAAGAGCTTTCCAATGATATAAAGAACGCTACAAGAAATTGAGTTTTGACCTCTGAAATCGCTCTGTAAAATCTCGGGAATCTATCAGGACTCCATCTCCCAAAGTGGGAGTTGTTTTGGGAGTGTGAGGGTTCATTCCCTCACACTTTCCTACACTCCTGGGAGTATGTGATGTGACTCCCGGGCTTCTTCTTGGCCCACACCCTTGTAACCCTTTTGCCTTAGTCGCGAGCCCAAAGCTAGGGTTGCAACAATGTTGTTGTACATTTTTAAAAAAAACAAGTATTTGGACACATTTGTCAAGGGAATAATTACTTGTGGCAATTATTAGTTAGGATATTTCTATTTACCTAGTTACTATTTTAGGAATTATTAGTTATATTACATAGTTTTTTACCGCCATTTAAATTTGAATAGAACATATGAAAAAAAAATTGTTGAAGAATATCTTGGGAGAAAAGGAAGAAATGAAGACCATTGTATACTTGTAAAACATGGAGCTTTAAAAAAAATGCAAAAAATATATTTTGATTTTTATAAAACTTTGTTTTCATAGCTAGAATTTGTTGTTTTGATATTTTTAATCATACTTTCATTACTAGATATTTGATTTTGAAACTGGTTTAAAGCAAATTTGAATGAACATACTTTGTTAATATTAGTTTTATTGCATTATAGTCCAAATTTTAAACCAAAATATAAAATTAAAGATTATGTATTTACCAGCATTGCATGATGGCTTCTCTTGTTCCTTGAGTATGACTTTTCAATGGTGTATAAACCACGCAAGTCCCATTCTGTTGCAAATGTTTTGTCATGACTTTAAATTCCATTGAAAACAAAAGGATACCCGATCAAATTTTGTATTCTACCCTTTTTCGCATTACAACCCACCTAATTACAAGATGTGCATGTCTACTTGTGAACCAAGACCTTTCTAGTTCATTTTTCACTAGAGCTAAAAAAGGAATTAACCTTAAAAACTTTTCCTTTCACATTATAGGTTGGTGTTATCTACTGACAAGGTCAAGATTGGGATCTAAAGTGTTGCTTACACCCGAAAGAAATTTCAATGATCATTAAAGAGATGTATAATGATGTGGGTGGTGGCCATTTCTTAGCACACATTATTAATCGAAAGATTCTAGATGCCAAATACTAGTGGCCTACATTACATAAGGATGTTTAGATGTATTGTCAATTTGTCATGCTTGCTAGTGTGTAAGAGATATATCATTAGCATGTATGGCCCATCTAGTTACCACCCTATTGGCCGAGCCTTTCATGAAGTGGGGCATTGATTTCACAAGTCCCATCAAACCAAATGGCTGAACCATAAGAAATTGGTACATATTAGTGGTAACCGATTATGCCACCAAGTGGGTGGAAGCCAAAGCGTTACACACCAACATAGTTGTGGTGATTGCAAAGTTCATGTATGAAAACATCCTCACTAGATTCAAGTGTCCCCTTATTTTGGTCAATGATAAAGGTGTGCACTTCATCAATATAGCAATTGAAGTGCTAACCACACATTTTCTGATGAAACACACTAGCTCAACAACCTATCACCTTCAAGGCAATGACCAAGCAAAATCAACCAACAAGGTAATTTGCATTCTTTTAACCAAGTTAGTAAACAAAAAACAATCGAATTGGGACAAACATTTGCACACAATTATGTATGCATATTGAACTGCATTCAAGGTGACCAATGGACATACTTTGTATGAGTTGGTTTATGGTCTTCATCCTCTAATGTGGACAAAATAATTACTTCCAACAAACCCCTAAATAAGCAAGGACTTTTCCCCAATCTAAGTCTTGGCCACTAGACTATTTCAATTAGAATGATTGGATGAGGCTAGGGACACAATTGTTTCCACTTTAAGGCAATGACAATGGAATCGAGTTCAATGGGCACAAACTCATTACAAAGAGAATTTTTTTTTCCATTAGGGATTTTCTGCTTTGGTTCCCTAAAACATGAAAAACCCACATTGGTAAATTCAAACGCTGATGGTCTGGACCTTATTAGATTCAATATTATCTCCCCAACAACATTACATTATTGGTCATTATCAAAAAGTTCAACGCAAACCTTATTTTGGTCAACATCAACAAACTAAAACTTTACAGAACTATGCATGTTGCTTCCTAAAGATTGGAAACCACAACCGAAGGGGGAAGATAAACATTAATGACAATACCCCATCAAAAATTGGTTTTGTAATATAATTCCAATAATCAAAAAATGATCAACACCTTTAAGGAATCTGACAAGATGACAATGCAATCCCCAACAAAATACGACCCAAGCCATCAACTAAATTGGAGTTGCAGCAAAAACCAAATTATGCTTTGGAAGAAGCACCAAAAATCAGTTGGTAACCTTGGAATTGAACTACCAATTGATACCCACATAATCGAATTATCAATCGATACCCATAGAACTGAACTCGCAATCAGTAACTAAGGAACCAAACTGGTAGTTAGTAACTGAGGAACCGAATTGGGAATCGTTATTAAGGAACATAATTGTTAATCGATACCAGAGAACTGAATTGCCAAAAAATGCCCTTCTAATGAAATTTGGTATTGTAACCAATGAATATCAACCAAGATAATTCAATATATAAAAAAAACCATTAGATTCCAACAATCTAGAATTTGCAAATGATTTTGACTAGGTGGAATCCACCATTGAAAATGCAACAAAATCTATCCCATGGATGAAAAATCTTAGTATCATCAAAAGATTTATTTCATTCAAGCTTGTCAACTCAAACCATTTCAACCAAGAACTAATGCAATGGTTCAAGTTCCCAACTATCACATTTTTCATCCAAAAGGTTTCCCCGCTGACGTGTTGTGTTCATCCCTTCTAACACCTATAAAAGGGCCTCAAATTTTCCTTTCCACAATAGTTGATGATTTTTTTTCTTACACTTTGGATCTTAACACTATAACATTCGACATTAGGATGAGAGGAGAAATTAGCAAAAAAGAAGTGGAGAGGTTTGCTAGAGAACAACAAGAGATGAAAAGACTATGAAAAGAACGAGGGAAAGCCCTTGAGAGCTTTCAAGCAAAACTGAAAAGTGCATAACTGAAACCAAATTATGAAGTTAAGGAAGAGAAAAAAAGAGGGTTATAATGATAGTGACTTTGAGAGGTAGAGGCAAGGTAATATTTGCCAAAATGGATAAGTTTGAAAGACGGGTGGGAGGGAGAGATGTTCAATGGGCAAAATAGGTAGGAGTTTTTGATTTTTTCAACATTTGGCTCACCCCAATTTGGCCATTAATGAAGGAGTGGCTACATGGCATCATTCGATACACCCCCCAAAAAATCTATTCAGTGGTGCAAGGGCAACCAATTTCCCTTACTGAAAAGATAGTCAGTGAAATGTTGCATCTTCCTAATGTTGGAATCACCATTCGACCGAACTATAAGCAAGATGAAATCATAGACATGTGCATAAGGCTTACACTAAAAGACGCAATTATGCAGAAGGAGGGCTAGAAGGTTGTGCAATTCAAGGGCAAATACATGGCAAGAATGCTTGCACTATTGTAAGTGATTTGGTTGAAAGGGAATATAACAACTTATGTTACAAAGAAGCTCATGCTTCTTGTGATGATGGTAGAAGAAGGGAACCAAATTCACTCGTTTGTTGTTCTCTTCTACGACTTGTACAATTGCATTTAAGACTTTTTGGTGCTTTCAAAGTCAAAGGAAAGTGCAGGAAATGAACCAAAATTTGGCCCTACACAGGTAGTAAACATCCTACTATGAAAATGGTTTCCTTTGGAACTAAAAACCAAACTACCGGAATCTAACCCAAATGATGAATATGACAATTTGGAATTTTTTGATTTGATTCAAAAATTAAGTAATCGTCACCAAAGGCACCTACCCTAGGCACACCAATCAATTTAGACTCCATGTTAAATGTCCAAGAAAAAAGGTCACAACAACCATTGGAGGAAGTACAATCCACTGGAGGGTTGAACAACAGGTTACCGATCTTCATAGACAGTACCAACAACTAGAAGATAGTTATCAACATGATGTTTTAATGATGGAAGGGCTCCAAAAAGAAGTTCAAAGTTTGTAAGAGGTCTAGGTGAAGTTGATCAAAGTCCAAACCAAAAATTTGGCCTACCAAAGTCAACTACTAGAAGTGAAGGATCGAATTTCAACGATTTCTATGGTTTACAACTAATTGTAGGCGGACCATGAAGCTCTTCATGCTGAGCACTCAAGGGAGGAGGCAAAGGGATGTTCAATTGATTTTGCAGCCAAGATCACATAAAGCAAGCTCAAGGTCATCAAATTATAAATCATTCAATTAGAAATAGATAATTCCACACTGTAGAACAAAAGTGAACACTGACAAGAAGAACTTCGACACAACACCAAAATGATTTCCAGTGTGCAAAAGGACTATCCAAGACCTTAGGGACAATATCCTTAGATTTGAAAAGGATTTTGAAGCCTTGGTTACCAAAATGAAAGGTTGGGGGGCAAGGCAAAGTTAATAGACCTTTGGCATCACCAAATTGAAGAGTTTGAAACCCTTAGATGGAACATGCCTTCATGAACACAAAACTATTCATCTACCAACAAAAGGCATGTTGAGTTCAATTGGACAAGTGGGAACATTACAAGCTTGAATTACTAAATTTATTCAAGATTATTTCGAGTCATCTCAAAGGGATGACAATGACTATGCAGTCATCTCGAGGCCTATTAATGTGCATTCCCACATTTTATGCCTCCCTTTTTCCGTACAAAAATGATGGCAAACATGACAAAATTTGGATGTGTGGGTGAGAGCTAGAGGAATGATTAGAACACCAAAACTCAAATGGAGGTCGATTTGGGTGAACCGTCTATAGTAAGGGAGATTGGTACCAAAACTAATATTGTGACTAGAACCAAAATTAGAACCAACCCTATCACTAAGATCATAATCAAACATCTCCTTGTCATTGGAACCAAAACTAGAACCAATACTACTAAAGTTGAAGAAGCCATTTCCCTTGTAGACCCAGCACCTGGACATGACTATGTGGCATAGGATTCTGCCCCAATTTTTCAATAGACATTGAATGATCAAGGAGTGACGGATATGGTAAAATTAAATTAATATTTTTTTGATGCCAAGTTTTGATCTAAGACTTGTTGATAGATTTTAACAATGATCATGAAGACATAATCACAAATAGAATGGAGGAGGATGTTAATAGCCAAAAACTCATCTCATATTTTTTACTACTGATTTTTAATTTTTGATTGTTATTATCAATTTTTGACTATTGATTCCCATTACCAATTTCCCATTATTGATTCTTGGTACCAATTTATTAAAAATTGAAAAGGAGTACTGAAATATTTTAGATGTTTATATTTATAACCAAACTTTTAAAAGATTAGTTTGACACCAATTAGGTTTATCTTGATTGATTAGGAGAGCTTTCCAAGATTTTCTTAGAGTTGCATTGTCCTCTAGAAAATATTTATAAGAGGAATTTAATGTTTGTAACAAAACATTTTTTTGGTGTGTTCATGGACATGAGATTTTATCTTTCAATCAAAATTTTCTTGTGAAACATTGCCTATTTATGTATCTTTTGAATTAGAATCGTTGTTTTGCTTCTGATGTTGAAGTTTTTGTTTCACACTATTGTATTTTGAAATGATCAAAAAACTAATGTCCAAGTTGCAACAATAGATGTTACTAAATGCTTAAGAATCTTATTTGAATCTAAACCCTTAAGTTATTTACTTGGGGCTTTAATAAATTTTTATTCTATTTTTTTCAAATATTGTTGAGTCCAATTCTAGAAAGGAATTTCTTTATAAAAAAATTTGTCTTCAAATTAGCTTTCAAAGTGTGGGCCCAATTGCTAAAGAGGTAATTTCAAGGTCGTAGGTACACTTGAAAGGAAGCTTCTTGAAAGGAAGATTTACAACATCATTCCCAAGAAAAGGCCATTTACTTGCAACTCCCATGTGCAAATAAATTTGTTCACTTAGGTTTCATTGTATCCTAATTCAAATTTTCTTTATTAAATGAAGAATATGTTCAATATTTTTTATTTATAAGATCATTTGGCAACAATCTTGAAATGTTGGCAACACGAGTTGCGCCCTAAAAAGGAAAGATCATCAAAACTCTTTGGTAAGACTTTGTGGGAAGCTATGGAGGATTTGCAATTACATGTTGTGTCAACCTACAACTATTCTACAATTGATGTTTGTAAATTGTTGGAGCTATTACTATAATCTCTTTAAAAAAAATTATTTCAACAATATTTGGATCAAAATCTTGGTTAGACTTTGGATTGTATATAGGGTTGCAAAAGTGAAAGTGAAACAAGTGGCAAAGAAAATTTGCTCAATTACAATTTTGCATCATTCCACATTGATTCAAGAGGTGTTACTCAAAGATTATTTGCATACATGCTCTATCATTTTTCAAATCTTCTTTGAAGCCTTGATTTGTTGCCAATTAATTAGTTTTTGGGCCATTATACTATCATAATGTTTGAATCAATCCATATCAATATCATTTAATCAAACACACATCTAAATGGGTACTCAAGTCAATTTAGTCGATTTTGTCATTGTGGCCAATTTTTTTTCTAGTGGCATGAGAACCCACTTCCAATTTGGAATTTTTAAACTATAATGTTCTTTGACCTTTTTTTTTACCAAAAACATATTCACTAGAAAGGAGATTGAAGTTTTATGAAGTTTTTATCAACTTGCAAGTTCTTTATACTATAACTAGGTTGAAGACATGTAGTTACATATTATCCTCTTTATAGTCATTATCTTTGGGAATTCATACTCATTTAAAGAAGCGTGCAAGAAGGTATCTTCTATAACCATCATTCACAAAGTTTCCCATTTTCATGTTTTCCTTTTCTTTAATAACACTTGCATCCATCCATAATGTTGCCAATTTTGGACCCAAATTATAAGCTCCCAATTTACATGAAACTAGAAGTTTCAAATGTTTAAATTGTTAGCTTTGTTAATTCTAATTATGATTATCTTCATCGAAGTTGGTCTTTAGTTCCATAAGTCATCGTACACTAGACTATTTTAACACGAAGCATGTGGATTATGGTTTGGAATTTTTTTAAAATTATAATTTATAAATATCGATGGTGGGTTTTTGTGTCACTTCGCATCTTTTGTTGCAATGGCCAAGGAGAGATGGTCCAAGTGTTGGGTACCATAAGGAGCAATGGTGGAGGTGTTGGCATGGGTACTTTTGGATTTGGAACAATGAGAGGAGGATGAACTTCTTATTTGTTATTGGTTTTTTCTTATGTCACTTTCTCCATGCACATTGTTTATCAAGTGCAATGTGTGGGTTATTGACAAATACTAAATGTGTCGTCTAGGGTGGTGAATTTCTAGTGTCCTAAATGTAAGTTGGTGCAAATTGTTTTATTGTAACATCATTAACAATATGGCAATAATAGTAACATTTTGGGTTATGCAAAAGTAGGATTACTATTTCATGGGCATGTGAGCAAGTGTAGGAAAGAATATTCCAAATATATTTGGTCCATGTTAGATGGAATATTTTTTGAAAACTTTTGTGACATGTCAAAATATACTCTAACAAAAGAATATTCCAACATGTTAACACAAACTAACACATCATCATTGACATGTGGATCAACCATGTGGACACCTAACAACATGTCTATGTTGAATCAAATGTGTACATAACCTTACCAAGGTTGGTGCCTCATGTGTTGAAACATAAAAAGGTTTATGATGCATCTCTTAAGACATTGTGCCCCCAAAAGCTCCAAAAGATACATATATAATAGCTATCAAGTCCTTGGAATTCCAAAGGATACCATGTAGTAGCTACGAAGACCTTGCAATTCCAAAGGATGCATATATAGTAACCATTCAATCCTTGGAACTCCAATCAATGGGGCATATATAATAGCCATTTAGTCCTTGGAACTTCAATGGATGCACATAAAGTAACCATTTGATCCCTAGATCTACAATGAATGCATATAAAATAACCATTAAATCCTTGGAACTAGAAAGCAAACATATAAAGCAGGCATTCAATGATTATGTTCTCATTACTAACATTTCCAATAAAATTTTAAATTATATTTTCTTGTTCTCCACTATCTATTTGCATTTTTTGTATCTCTCATCAATATCCACTTGCATTTGGTATACCTTTAATATAATATTACATTATTATTATTTTGACAAAATAGTTTTGTCCTCTGACCCATTACTATTAATTTGCATACTTAATTGCCTTATTCTATATCTCCATTTTAGTTGTTTTTCTCCCAAAAAATGACAACCATATCATTAATTACTAACAAACTACAACTCACAATTGAATGCATGATTGAAAACACATTGTTACATTTAATTTTGGACATTCTTTTTGAGCAATTATAACGACCATGGTGAGTTCTTCAAGATGATAGTTGATTCGACCCTTTACATGGACTATTAAAAATCAAGAAATGGGGCACTCTACAACAAAACAAAGTGGATAACACATATCTGAATGGGCTACTTAACAGTGGGCAAATGAAAAGATAAAAGAACAAAGTCCATTTATTGACAATAAAAGGCCAAGGCCAAACCCCAATTAATAAAACTTGATATAAAGACTATCATTGGATGATGTTCAAACACATGATGGAATTTTTGAAATAACATGCAAGCCTAAAAAAATCACTCTTAAAACATTACTTTACTAGCTTTTGAAAGATGAAAACTTGGTCGGCCTATGTGGATTATTAACAACAAAAAATGGAAAACCCGAAAGAAGATTATATGTAACTCCAAGCATGCAAGCTTGGGTCGCCCAACATGAAAAAAAGTTCTACATTTGCTTGTGAATCACCAAAACCACAAGAAAATGTGGGATAATTGAAAAAGACAGTGTCTGAACCCTTGAAGATCAAATAGACAAGAAAATCTTGTCTCTGCATAATCTAAAGTCTTGATTAAACCATATTCAAATCTAGCAATACATATAGTAATCAGCGTTATTTAAATTTAAAGACTAAATGTAAGCAATGGAAAATTGATTGAAACAAAATGGATTCAATTGTCATCATGGATGAAAAATGTATTCCATTTATCACATTCTAAACATGACTAGAGGGATATATGTTAGGAGAGAAGCAAGAGGAAATAAAACCCTAAATGGCAACTATAATTGATAAGCATAATTTCAACAATATAAAATGAAAGGTTTGCGTACGCACATGTAGTTGCTAGTAATTGACACTTTTAAGAAAGAAAATGTGTTCAGAGTTAAATACCTATAAAAAGTATTGCATTCACATGGCATCTAATCTCAAAGTGATGAACTAGTGCCAAGTGGGACATTTTCAAACATTGTGAATTAAATATTTGTTCTGATTGTTGAGATAAACAATCATTCTTCAAATAATAGAATGTTAATAAAAAGACATAGGAACTGCCTGCAACAATTGGCCTAAGTTCAATGTATACTTGGTCTCCAAGACTTGTTTATTGATATCCCTTATAATTTCTTCTAAAGTCTTTTTTTTTGTAGTAATATGTTATGAAATGACATGTTTTTGATTCATTTCACTAGTTCAATTTCTTTCAACCAATTGAATTGTGGCAGGATTATTAGGCAATCCAACCCCAATTACTCTGTGATGAACCTTAATTGATGGTAGTAGGTTGGTTTTCAACCCCACTATGTTTTAATTGTTTATTAGTTTAAATGAATGAATCTTGTAGATTTTTTTTTGTTGCCAATCTTTATCTCCTTTGGTTTTAATTGGCTCCCTTTCGTTGAACACCTACTATTTTGATTATTGACTATAGGTGGTAATAGTAGCTACTACATTAGTTGGCATGTTGTCAGTTTTAGGCAGTTTAAATACATTGTGGCATTATAGCTAACATTAGTTTTGAACATGTGTACTTCAATTTTATGGGGGCATTCTCCTTATCTATGTTCTACATTATAACAAATTATACAAGGATAACGAATAAGTATTTTTCCTGATTTAATAGGTTGGGTTTTAGTTCATGCTATAAGTTTTGTAAATTTAATTATAGCAGTTGGCACAACTAGTACTTCTTTTTATGTTATGACAACTTTCCATTGAATGATTAGTTTTACCACAATTAGTACAAGTTAATGTTGATTTAGTTGTCACAATAAGTATGACATTTTAAACTCTTGCGTTAGCTTCTGGTGTCGTTAGCATAACATTGTAACTCATAGGGTTAACATGTCCACTTTCCTCACATATTACAATAGCTTCCTTGTACTCAATTAAGGTATTTCTTTTCATACCTGCAATTCTTAATTTTAAGGTAATAAACTTGCTTTGAAAATAGTGGTGAAAAAAAAATTGTTGTTCTAATTTGTAGATAGTTAACTAGTTTCAACAAGCATTCATAATAAACCTCAACATGTTTGGGGGTTTGTTGTTGTATGCTTCGCAACTACATATAGACCTCTTCATCATTTTTCATTTTTTTGAACTATTTGCAAAATGCCTATTCCAACTCCTCAAAAGTGCATTTTGGATAGTCTTGAATGTAATTTTCTCCCCATTCAAAGATATTATCCCTAAGAGTAAATTAAATAGGTTGATGATGTCAGATTTTATTATTTCACCACTAGCTTTAATGCCCTTTTTTAACACTTTGATGTGAGCATTGAGATTAATTTCTTTGACATAGGTTGGATATTGTAATTTCATGTATGGCAACTTTGTTGTTGGTTCTAACACAAGTTGCATAACAGGTGGTTGATACCACAGTGGTATGATCATGTGCGAGTCAAGTGCTGGCCATCCAACATGTCCAACAAGTGGATTGAAGGGTGGCTTCCCAAACGGATCCCTTCCATGTGAACTTCCTCTAAGTGAATCTGTAGGTTGTCCTCCATCCGATGGTTGGTGATCAGAACCTTTGGGTATGTGAATTGGTAAACTAGTAGTAATTTGTACAGTGGTTGGCACTAGTGCAATAATAGGTTGCTGAATTGGTTGTTTGTCCTTGCCAATCACTAGTTGAACCATTATAGGAAACTAATTTCCAATAGAGTACGGTATATACATTGGTGGTACAACATGTTGTTAAGGTATTGAGTACACATTCCCAAGTACATAACAAGTGTAATTCCTAAAGATCAAGGAATCAAGTCCTTTTGCTCTAGTTTGATAAGCTGGATACATTCTAAGATCTAAAGGCACAAATAGGGTTATGACATTATACCACATTGGGTATGTTGAAGTAGGTAACATATTAGTTTTGCCTATTATAATTGGTGAAACAAGTTGTGACTAGGTTGTTTAATAGTTAACATGTATTTTCGTATGACCTATACTAAGATTCATGGCTTGGATTTTGAACACAAACACATTGGGTACCGTTATTGTAGTGGTTGAAAAAATAGGTTGATGAATATTCATCACCTCCTCCTTAAGTAATTGCCTTAACCTATCATCAACAAATGGGTAGCAATTGAACATGTATCCCATTTGATGACAATATGAGTAAGTCATAGTTCCAACACCTTTGTTTCCTCTTGAAACTGGTCTATGATGTGGTACTTGTAATTGTTCATTTGGACCAAGTACTAATTTCAGTGGCCATGTGCCTTATGGATAAATGATTCCCATTTAAACAATTGTGGGTGTTGTTCTAGGTTTAACAAGTTTTACATGTGGTATAAAAATTGATTGATTAAACGATCTTCGGTCAATGTGACGAAGTTGCTCCAACCTGTTGAATAGGTGAAATCGATCCATCTTCAAATTATTGGGTAGCAAATGAATATTGGTAAGCGGTGGCTAGTTTTGAAAACCAATAGATGTTGTAATTGGTGTATATGCACCAATTATGGGTAGATTATAACTTGGGGTTGTAGATCACCATGGTTGTCATACATATACGATTTCATCAAATAGATGAATAGGTTCATGATTGTCACCATTTAAAAAACTCACTACCTTTGGTTGGGTTGTCATTCATAGTGTTTTTTGATGAGTGGTTCAAAGCGTTGTTGGGTCTCTCTACATAATTAGTTCTATTACATTTTGATGTTTGTTCATTGACTTTTCCCTTTTGTGTTGCATCCATGCTTGGTGCATTTGTAAGTTCATCTCCCATAGGTTGCACTTGCTATTCATCCTGTTTTGATGCATGTTATTGAACAAGTTAATGTCTAACATGTTCTAGCTATTTTATAACACTTCTAGTAACTACTCTTGGCATTTTCTAAAATCAACAAGTTTTTAAAAAGCCCTTGCATTATTTTTGAACATAAGATTTTTTTTCAGAACAACCCCTCCCATAGTCAGAAGTTTGTATTAAACTTCTTTTACATATTAGGTGCCTATCTTTCTTAAAAAAAGTTACACTAACCTCACCCTATTCCTAATGTTTTCAAATTAATCCAAATAAAAATCTTGAATCCTAAAATTTACACAATACAAACAAACATATAACAAAATAAAATTTTGAACATGATTGCTTTTCAAACTTAATCTACTAGAATTACAAAATTTAACCAAAATTTATAAGCATGATTACTTCTAAATTTTGATCCATTACGTGCTTGCCAAATGTTAGTGAACTTTTCCATTCCCATTAAGCTTGTTCAACTTTTGAATTTTTCAGCAATAGGTTCCTGAAACAACAACATCTACATACAACATTTTAATAAAACTTGAACTAACTACATTCCTAAACTAACATGTACACATATTGCTCAAAGCTTAATGGAAATTGGCTAAAAGAAAATTTGATTCATGTTCCATAAAATGAAGATTGAACACATAATAAAAAATGAAATCCAAAATATCCTCAACAAGTTTGTCCTCCTATTCTTAAAATAACTATTTCAAATACAACAATCATGACTAACCATTATAAATAGTCATTAGCCAATACCAAGATTTACAATTTAAAATCAAAAAATGCACCTTGCCTAACTATTGTTTCTACCAAATACAGGTTTTGTAATTCACTTGTTGGCTAACTTGTCAACCTATCTTCCTAACCCAATAACATTACCTACTAGGTTTAGTAATTGGTTAGATCAATATTGTAGGTTAACTTAAATAATGTTAAAACGCCTTTTAGGTTTAACAACTCGTTTATTTTACCAACCTATTAGGCCGCTTGTTACTGAATCTAGGTAATAATTGTAAAGAGTTAGAGAGGAAACTTTTAGAGCAATTGGTGCAATTTACATTGAACCAGTTACATCAAGACCACCTCCTATATTTCGAGAATAATGAAAGTTATGGGCAAAAAAAGACATAGGACAAGAAAGTTTTGAGGCATTAAAATGTGCAACTACTATGGGAGAAGGACTTGATTTTTTGTTGAAAGCTATTTCCAAGCCTGCTTGCTATGGAAGTCTTGCTTAAGGGTAGGCTATATGTGGAATTCTATAAACCCTAAAGCTATTTTCAAACTTGCAATTTCTTAATATCCTTAGTAAAAATAAGGTGTCTATTTTGGCAACAAACATAGAAATCCTCTCATTACTAAAATTCTTATTTTTTCAAATTAACCAAGTTGACTATATGGGTTTTTTTTACTAAAGGACATGTATCTTTGACTAGAGGACAAAGGCTTGAATGATAATGGGTATCTTATGACTAATAAATTTGACTACAGTGACCAATTTGACAATTAGTCAAATTGCTTAATGGCCTAGTCAACAAGACCACCCAATCTAGTCAAATTGGCAAGTGCCCTTGTTAAGGGAATAATTACTCATTGTAAATAGTTAGTTAGTTCATATTTATTTACCTAGTTATTATTCTAAGAATTACTAGCTAGTTACATAATTTTTGTCACCATTTGAATTTGAATAGATCACAAGGTTATTTCTAAAATCATCATTTTTGGGAAAGAACAAAGAGATTGATTCATCATAGAACATTAAATTTTGATGGAATATGAAACAAAAGTATTTTGTTTTCTAGAAAATTTGCAATTCCATCATAGCTAGATTTGTTGTTTTGATATTTTTTTCATATTTTCATAATTGGATTAAAGTTATGAATTTAGATATGAATAGATTTGAATGAGTATATTTTATTAATATTAGTTTCATGATATGTTTTAGTCTATATTTAAATTAGAATATAGGATAGGAATTTTGTATTAACCATTTGGTGACCATCCCAAGGCCTAAATTCATATTGAAATTCAAAGTGTTGTTTATGTCTTGTTGTTAAAAAAAATTTGTTTCTAAAAATTGATAAAATAAACTTCAATTTTCATTTTTTGCATTTTTTCAAATCTTGATCATAAGTTTTTGTACAAAAAGTTGATTTAAGTAGAGTAACTAATTGTGAGGTTTTCGTTCTAATGCAAAAGTTTGTTCAAATTTGAATTATAATGTGGAGAAATTAGCATTGCCATCAACAATAATGTGAGTGCAAATCAAATAGATTAGTAGTTTGTAACACTTAGAAAAGTTTCCCAATTAAAATAGAGACATATGTGGATAGAATAAAGACATGCAGGCCGTAAAACGCCTCAAGTAGCACCGACAATTCTTTGTGAAGTGCAAATTAGTGAAGCACAAAGGCACATTAGCAATTTACAACATAATTCCAAAAAAGAAAAACATCAGATTGAAAATGTAGATTCATAAGTTGAATTTAGATGAAAAAGTCGAGATTCTAAACCTCGACAAAAAGTTGCACTAGAATTAACAAGTTTGATGCAATAACATATTTATGATGCTCTAATTCATGTAGAAGAATAAAGACTCAACATGTCAAACATGGAGGAAATAGTACCAATGTACATATCAACTTCAACTCCTTATTATCAAAAGGAACATGAAGATGAAGATTTTGAACAAAAAAGCTCAAAATTTTGAACCTTCGATTCATTATGTGGTTGAGCAAGAAGCCACAACTTAGGGTATCAAAATGTTTAAAGGAGTTGAACTGATACTTGTAACTAAACAATAAACTATAGTCTTACCAAAAGTAAAACAAATAGTAATAGGTGTACCAATGGCTATCAAAGTAAAGTATAGTGCTCCTAGACTTAATCAACAAAATGGAAGCATTGTTAGAGGAATTCCAAGGGATTGGAGTAGAGGTATTCATAGTGTGAAGAAAGTTCCAAGACTTAACTATCCACGTTACACATATTACCATCAAATTGGACATCATATCAATGAATGTATATTTATTGAATATAATGTGAGGTAAGGATTTGCTAAACATTTCCAAAATTTGAATCCAAAACCTACAAGAGTGGAAAACCATGGACATGTTGAGCCAAAGGATCTGTACCATGAAAGGGTCAACATTTTAGATAGATTCGAAGAACAGATCTAGAAAAGTAACAAAGTGGAAATGAGAGCTCATACTATGGTAGATGTAACACTTATTTTTGTACCTCTTGCACCAAATTTGTTACATCACAACAATGTCAAAGTTACATGTGCAAGAACTTCCAATTTCAGAGTGGAACTAGTAATGTCTGTACCATTATATTATGTGGCAATGCCTTAGTCTATGGTTATAATTATTAAAACTCCATTTATAACAACACCAACCCATATTGTTGTTGGTATGAGGTTTAAACCATAGACTCCAAGGGGAATAGAAACTTGTAAATGTGCACACAAAGATGCCAAGAAAGGTGAACAAAGCTTTTGTTGGCCAAACATCAAATCCAAGCAGACCACCATTACCACTTAACTACCCTGCGTATGTGAAGGATTCTGACCCAAATGTTCATGTTAAAGTTTTTAAGGTTGCCATTAGAACAAATGGTGAAACAAAAAATGCAAAAATTGTTAATATGTTTACAATACAATGTTTGACTACTGTAATAATTACATGGGATACTACCCAAATTATACTTTTGTAGAATTGTAATTAATTTTTTGTAAAATATTTAAAATAATTCAAAATGATGAACAAGTTTATTTATAGTTGAAAAACATGAAGCATGAAAAGAATGATAGAGTGGAAGTTTATTATGAGAGATTACTGAAGTTAGCCAATAGTTTTCAACATAAGACACTAGATAGTTTCCTAATTATTGTTTTTAGATCCAGATTACAACCAAGTCTATGGGTAGCAATAGCAGGCACAAAGAAAGAAACCATGCACAACATAAGGAAGTAGTTTTGTTTTATGAAGAAGGAATTTATGAAGTTGAAGTTATAAGAAATTTGTTAATCCCACAAAGTAGTAAAATAGTACTAACTTAGAAACCATAGACAATTCCAGAAAAAATAGGAATGTATTATACAAACTATCATAAGACAAATCATAATGTTGAAACTTGTAGAGTTAAAAGAAAGGAAGACTCCGTTCTTGCAGTTTCTGAAGTTACCACTCAACAAATCAGAGTACAAAAACCTATGAAGTATTATTATCATTATTTGTGGTCATAAGATCATAATCTATCATATTGACATGTAGAATATGTTTAAGAACAAAGGAGTGAAGATTACAAAGAAACAAGTTGTGGTAAAACCTAAGGTTGCATATCCTTCAATTCATTTAATGGATGTCAACATGGCCATCACTAGGAGCAAGGTTATTGAAGAACAAGTCTTTAAGGACAAAGAACCAATAAAAAAAAAATCTACTACTTATTGGGAAGAGGAGAAAAGACTATAACAATATTTTGCTAAGACTATTTAGAAGATGCAAATAGAATACCCACCAAAAAATTTGAATCAAAAAGAAAAAGCACAATGTAATACAAGTTGGGTAGGATTACCAAAATTGAGATGTCCACAAAACCAATTGTACCACAAAGTTTGTCTACTATTCCTAAAAACAGAGTTATGTCTATGGAACAAATATTCCAAGATATTAATAAACAAATGTTGGAAACTACTAATACTTTGAGGTTAGGTCAATTGTTGAAGACAACACCAGATCTTAAGAACTATATGTGGAAGAAACTAAAACTAAAAAAACCTAATATAACTATTAAAGTGATATTAGAGTCCAGTGTAACCATAGTGATTAAGACACACTATGAAGTTAACATTGTAATTACAAAGGTGGATAACCGAATGGTAGTTATTCAAGTACAAGTTGGAAGAATTATATTAAGGATGTTTTTGTTAAATGGAGGAGCAAGTGTAAACATCATAACAAAAAACCTTAGAACAAAATTAGCTTTACTCAAACCAAGACTAGCTCCATACCACCTCAAAATGGCAAATCAAAATATGACCAAACATTTAGGAATCATCAGAAGTTTGAAAATTCACATACATGGTATACCATATGTAACCACATTTACTGTTTTGCAAAATAGTGTGGTAGATTCTAACTATTTTATGTTGTTGGGAAGACCTTGGTTCAGAGATGCAAAGGTTACACATGACTAGGGCAACAATGTGATTATCGTTCAAGGTAATGAAAAGATTACAATAATATTAGTTAACAAGAAACTAATGGTAGAAACCAGAAGGCCCCAAATATTTGTTTGTTATGACTTGTTGGAAGGGCTAACATGCGAAGAAGAAGATATGATCTTTGAGACAAAACTAGAGCTATTATCAATTGGCATAATCATTATCTCAAATGAAACAATTTAATTGCTAAGTATTGGAATTTCAAAGGTCACAATTAATAAGAATATGAATCAAAATAAAGGATATCATATCAAGGAGCAATAAAAATGGTGGTTTCAACAATAAAAACAAAAGAATTTAATGTTAAACCAAATATATCACTAGAAGATAAGGTTTATCCAAAAACCTATTATCATCATAGTCAAGTTGATATTACAATGGATGAAACATTGGCCAAAATATAGGTACATAATCTTCAAATAGCAAGTTGGACTTTGACTAAAGAAGAATAGTTTGTTAAGCTGAATCTTGGCGTAGAAGCAAATCCATAGTGCATAAAAGTCAATGCACAATTAACAAAGGAGAGAATGAAAGAGCTTCAAATTTTACTCAAGGAATTCAAAGATGTGGTTGTTTGGACTTATAAAGATCTAAAAGGCATAACTCCAAAATTGGCTCACATAGAATTGAGTTAAACACCTCAATACCACTAAGACATTGAATGATGCACCCCTAAGCTCCTTGATGGGCTCAAGTATGAGTCCAAAGGTGACAACATTGGAAGGAGAAGGACTTGGGGCATGCTCTTTAGCTTGCAACATTTTTGGAGTAGAGGGGCGTGCTAGAGCTCCGGGATGGGGATCAGGAAGATTAACAAGCAATTTAATTACTTACATGGACTTGCACAAACTAAACAACAAGTTGGTTAGTGTGTAGCTTGAACACCTTTGGTGCACGGACGAGTTACGAGCATACACAGACTCATAAAACTCACCATGGCCTAGACTTGGTGAAGCCACCACCTTCCCCTTATAGTATACTCTATCCTTAGCCACAAGACTAGCACCCAAATGTCATTTTGTCATGGGACTGCTAAATGGGAGTCCCGAAATTCCCAAATTTGAGACTCCCATGACATTGGGGGCCCATAACTTTGTGTGTAGACCTCCATGAAATGAGGTTTGAAGCAAAGTTGTAACCTTTATCGAAAAATTTCCAACAATATGTCACACGCCACCTGTTTGCAAGGAAATCGAGGCGATTCTCGACTTTTAGTGGTCAGGAATCAAATTGACAATTTGACTCCCGACCTTTCTTTTGGCCATAACTTGTGTTTTAAGTGTCCAAATGGGTCATGTGAGCCCATTTTAGACATTTAAATTTTAAGTTCTTTCAACTGATATAAGGAAGTCATTAATCCAATGGGTTTTGACCCCTGCTATTATTCTTTGAAGATTCAAGATTCCATTGGGACTCTAACTCCCAAAGTGGGAGCTCACTTGGGAGTGTGGGGGTTCATTCCCTCACACTTTCAAGAGCATGAAATGTGACTCTCGGCCTTCACACTTGGCCCGCACCTTCGCAAGCCCTTGCATTGGTCACAAGCCCAAGGCTAAGGTTACGACAGAAAATAACACTAAGGACATAAGACAAAAAAAGAAATCAATATCTGTTAAATCCAATCCAAGACCACATATCTCTCTAAAGCAAAAGAAGAGATCAGATGGGTAGGAGCATTAAAAATGGCCCAAAAGGGAGCCAGAATCTCAAGTCAAATAGGAAGCAAAGGAGCGGATATAGGACTTGGAGACAAATCTACCAAAAGTGTAATAATCTATTCTAGTATCACATAATAATGAAGGTATTTTATTTTCAAAACCAAGTTCTACTACAAGAATAAATATATTTGGAGAAATTTGGACTTCACACAAAAGTTTAAACTCTTCAAATACTAATTCTAAGGAATAAATTCCTAGGTTTTATACCTTAGGGTGGGTGAAAACACACTAAGGTGGAGTACATAATCAAGTCACAGCTTGTTGAATTTTTAGTCATGGGCCATGGAACAAAATATGAATGAATAATATTACATGTGATATGATCACATTGTATGAATTTCATGAATATACTTTTGAGTAACCATAACATAATGGACTTTTGAAATGCCAAAAACCTTGCGTCACAATCCATATCATATGATTATGAATTTGTTATATTTACTAAAATGTTTAGTTGAATGATTTTTTTGACATAGAAAGTAGTGTGATGCCATTGATGTAAAAGAAGACAATGTTGGAAGATCACAAAAACCACAAATTAAGATATTCAATGAAATATGTTTTTTTTAATAATGTCTTTCATTCATTTGAATTAATAATTCATTTTTCATTTTTTAAATATAAATTTTTATAATTGATAAATTTTATAAGCAAAAAATAAAATAAAATAGCCTTGCCATATGACTTATGTAATATAATATATTCTGCCATAGTGTAAAATGGACTTTTAACTTAACACTAGCATGGATTCCACATATGTGAAAAAGTACTCCACCTTAGTGTGTTTTCACCCAAGTCTGTACAAGGCTTAAAAGCAGACTTGGATGAACATAGGAGAACTACTAGTATGTTTCAATAGGCAACAATGTATAGCACACAAATGACCAATATTTTGCTCATACTTTTTGATCCAAAAATAAAAAATAAATAGATTATAGAAGAGAAGGACATATTTGTTCAAAATGTGCAAGGGCCTTTGGAGAAGGAGAAGAAGTTCAATGCAAAGTTGTAGGTTAAGAAACATGAGAATAATGAAGTGTT
>Ga0116230_10000315_pt1 | contig 41393 bp, 33 predicted proteins | sample S1TSphfallax_3_FD_88678 | JGI IMG/M metagenome (GOLD analysis project Ga0116230, IMG submission 88678) | Host-associated microbial communities from peat moss isolated from Minnesota, USA - S1T2_Fd - Sphagnum fallax MG | ecosystem: Host-associated > Plants > Peat moss > Unclassified | place... | reverse complement strand
TGCTTTGCCATGCCCGATGGAAAAATAATTCTAAACCATCTGGCAACATGATGGCAAATTGCTCACTTATTGTGTCGTTGTGATACCTTCCCAAAAAGTACCAAGTTCGAACACTTTTGAACTAGCTAGAACAACTATCAGACCACACAACATGCATTATGGGTTGGCAACCTTTGGACTTCAAGGATTCCCAATGGAGCTTAAAAACATGCTACACAAATAAGGTTTCACGATCCTTTCCATCAAGTACATAATATTGAACTTCCTTAAGGATTTTGGAATTTTTTATCATTGGATCATAGTCAGTAGTCTCTTGCCAATGAAATATGAAGTTGTGTACAAGAAATTCTGAAAGATAGGGCTTGAGATATCCTATCAACTCAAGGGGTGTTGTGTCATTATACATAACCTTATTAACCTTCTTGTCGCGACCTTCAAAAGTTGTACCCACCACTTCATGGCCTATGGACCACCATTGTTTCTTTTTATTAATGAAAAGCTTTTTTTGACATACTTTTAACAACTCAATCCCACAACTATGGCAATCACCCATGATACGTCTCCTTTTATGGAACTTAGCAATATCCTCTTTGGAGCACAATATTGAACTTCACAATGAAGTCAATGTATTGTATGTTTGGAGATGGGCACTACAAGGGGTTTCATGACTTGACATACTATTCAATTTAGGTTTACATACACTCTAACAAGGACAAATACAATCACCATGGAGACCTTTTCTTAGTACTCGCATAACATTCTAACCAAGTTGAAGTTCATTTAATTCTATATGGTACCAACATGTACAAGTGTTCTTCTCCTTTAACCTTTTCACAAACTAGGGCTTTAGGTCTAGTTTGTCAACATAATAAGAACACATGGATGCTTCAACTTGAATTTTATGAAAAAATCCAATTGCAAAAAATAGACACATAAGTGTGAGTACATGTGGACATTACAAAGTACATTACGTAAATTATCCCTCATTGAACTTTAAAGTTGTTGTTGGACCATCTCAACAATTTTCAATTAGACCTTATGAATGCAAGATCTATAATTTAAATATGAATCAGTTTCACAATCACATGAATCAAGTTCCAAAATTCAATGCACTTTCTACCACTCGCTATATGGTACTTGAAACATAATTAAGCAAATCAAAACTTTACAAAAGCTTGCTAAAAAATCTCCTGGATCTTAAATCCAAACACTATATTAGATATGTATTTGTCACATGTTAATGGAAGACGTTAAGTGGTGGTCTTGTAAACCTATAAACATTTGTAGTCCAAATGTCACTAATTCATAAACTTAGAACAAACATATATTGAGAATAATAATATAATATATGGGAAGTTAGTACATGATAGCCATCTATGTCAATGTTGTCAATACAATGTGTATAAAATTTGAGTAAAACTACACAACATGCACTGTAGCAAGTAGACCAATTACATACAAGAGTTTAAAAACCATGACAAATGCAACATAGACTATTCAACCCACTACACAAAGTACATACACCATAGACCATGTTAATAGATAACTCACCATAAATGTAGCAACAAACACTACATATACTAAATTATCTATTGTTGTAATGCACACATTTAAACAATTACACATAATGTAAGGCATGAATACATAAGAATGTACCTAAAACACTAAAATATATTATGGACAAATTGTTGCAAGACATACCTTACAACAAAGTACATGACATTGAAAGCATGAATACAATAAAATGTACACATGATTTTGATGGTAATGGAAATTGGTACCATAATAACATTAATGGCACCCAATTAGCACATGTTCCAATTTTACAATGGGGACCAATTATAACTAATATATGAAAATTATAATTGAACAACAAGCTAGTACATTATATAGTCAACCACAAATGGGCATAACTACAATCAATATAAAAAGATGCGATGAACTATGTTCCTATAATTAGATGACTAATTGCACGTGGTTATATAATAAGTGTAGACATAATGATCCAAACGAGAACTATTTAAAAAAATGCAGAGTCAAACCAATGGAATGATTAGATGTTTTACTAGTAATTGATAAATGACTTAAGCTGCAGCTTGCCTTTGTTACATGACCATGCATTGTGCAAGCTCATAATCCAAGTCCAAATACTTTTCTTCCAACTCATCAATTCAAACTCTACAAATCCAAAATTCTTGTTGCAACCCCACTTTGAGGCAAGTGTGAGGATGAAACTCATACTCCCAAAAGTGGGAATTTGGAGTCCTCCGGGACTCCTGCAAATTCAGAGCTCGATAGCAGAGGGCAAAACACCTCACCTTGAGGTGTTATTTATATCGTTGGAAAGGCCTTAAAGTGTAGATGTCTAAAATGGCCTCGCATGAGCCATTTGGACATTTGCAGCACAAGTTATCGTCGAAAGAAGGGCCAGGAGTCAAATTGGTAGTTTGACTTTCGACCACAAAAAGTCGGGAATCGACCCGATCCCGATGTGTGCAGATGGAGTGCGACACACCGTTGGAAAGCTCTTGAGGAGAGCTACAAGTTTGCTCTAGACCTTATCCCGATCAAAGGTCTGAGCTGAGAGTTATGAGCTCCCAAAGTCCCGGGAGTTTCAATCGGGACAGTTTCAAGACTCCTTATTGGGAGTCCCAGGAATAAAAGCCATTTGGATGTGGGTGCCGCGGAGTAATGCAAAGAATACTATATGGGGGAAGGTGGTGGCTTCCCCCGAATCCAGGCCGTGGTGAGTCAAGTGAATCCAAGGTTGCCCGTGGCTTGTCCCAACACCAAAAGTGTGCAGAATGAGTTCTAACCAACTTGTTGGTTGGTTTTGGATGCAGGACCGAATAATTAAGTAGCTTGTCCCTCTTCCTAGTATAATCCTGGAGCTTTCAGCACACCCCTCTCACCCCCCTTTAGTGCTGGAAGCTGGGAGCGTACCCTCAAGTCCTCAAACTTCCGCATTCTTGAAGCTGAGGCCATCTTGGGCCTAGCTTGGGACTTGGGGTTGCGTTAGTTCTTGTACTAGTTTGGGTATACAAGGCCTCCACATGCACATTCTTTGTAATGACTATTCATTTTGAACCACACATTGTCACACCAAGGATGGTATGGATGGTGACAACTAGAAAAAATGATGCCATTGAATGGAAAAGGGAAACAACATAATGTACATGTGTTTCCCCTTTTAGGATCATGCATATGTTTGGATGCATCATTTGAATAACACATAGGATGAAGGGAAATAGATACCACTTTCTACCCCTTCTTCAAATGCAACCATTGAAAATTAAAAACATTAAACAAAACCTCCAATGATGCTTATTTCTCATTGTTATTTGTAATAATGCTTTGATTAATGTGAACTTTTCGTTCTAGCTATTCCAACTCTGACTTGGTCTTTTCCATGGTGGATTTATAAAAGTCACATGTCATTTGTTGCATGCTAACCTTGATAGGGTCTAGAAATGGGTAAAATGTGCACAATGTTTGTAATTTAGTCTTAGTTTTTGCAACAATTGATTGCATGGAAGCCAATACAACCACATGTTGTTGACCTTTGTTGCCAACTCTTCCAACTATTTGTACAATGTCACCATTCCAACCTTGGAGGAGTCCAACTCCAACCCCATAATATTCATTAAGGTCTACTACCTCAATTTTTCTTTTATCAAAAAAGGGCTAACCTCTCCCACATTCCACCCACTTGAACCAAAATCAAGTTCTCATTTGACCTTCTTCTCTCCCTTCATCACATCTTCCACCTTTAATTCCATCTTCACTTGGGCTACAGTCTTGCCCACCAAATTTGCCTTCTTCTCAATATACTTTCCCATCCAAAATAACCACTTGAACCGTTGGGTGGTGGTGGTTTCATGGCCAAATCCACCCTAATTTATTTTTTTCCTTTTCACTACTTCTACAACAATGCCCCTAGCAAATTCCTTCCCTATCAACTTACTCTCAGGGCCTTCATTCTTCCCATACACAATAACATGTAGATTTCCTTGATTCTTTCCATAACTCAAGAATTATAACATTCAACAAAAGAATACCCGCTCCTTCCCCTAAATGGTTGGAAGACCTCTTTGAATTCACCCTTTTGCGCATCTTTACTTTTGATTTTGTGTTGGTTGATTCCTTTGCTTGGTAGCCCATATTCATCCTTGAAAGCATGGGAATTTATTACAATAAGAGGCTAGTTTTTCAGAAGTTTTGAAATTTTGAAGAGGTCCTCAACTATTTCTTCCTCAACTGTTTGTGTAACATCTATATCGTCTTCACTAAGAGCCTAGATTGTTCTTTACTTGGTTTACTCCTCATGGTGAAGACACTACACATAAGAAGGCCCGACAAAACATACACATCACTTGGACAAACCCATGTCATTCAAAGTAAAACACACAAAAATTTGAATTAGATGAATTACAACCCCTTTTAGCTATTCCCTACTTTTAGCTGCCATCTTTCATGAACTTCACAAAAAAATAATGAAATTAAGTTCTTACCTTTTCCTTTGTTGCTTTAGATATGGAAGAAGTGAAATGCATGTTGTTCAAAAGTTCTAATGTGCCGAAACCCATTCCTTTGAATTGCAAACTGTTGAAACCCACTCCTTCTTTGAGCTACAAACCATTAAAACCTACTCCTTCTTCAAACTACAAACTACATGTTTGTTGAAAGCTTGTTGATGCAAGTGTTTTGTGGAGAAAAAAATACCACGAAGTTTCTAAACTACCTTAAATTATTCACAAAGCTCACAAAAAATTATGTCCGTGGATGTTGACAAGACATCTTGTCCTTTGATGTCCATGAAACATCATGTCCATTGATGTCAAGGAAATTTTGGGTGCTTGTAATCACGTTGATGATTAGTAATAATTGTGGATGTTTCCATAATATAATTTTTTAAGATGACTTTGAAGTTTTTTTTAAATAGGTGGTTGGTTCATGCATGTGAAATTTCCAGTGTAAATACTTAGCATAGGAGTACATTTTTTTGTTTAAAGTGGTCGCCCCATAGTGTGCTTTCACTTAGTTCTTTAGAATGTGCCACATTGTTTCTAGATCTAGGTTATAGGTTTGTAGGCAGTTGTTGGTTTTAGACAAGTTTTCTTTCGTTTATTCATATTCAACTCTAAGGTTGGCAAGTTCTTGCAATGTCTCTAACTAGGTCGTGGCATTCTAAGCAATTTGCTCTGAAAATATACTAATGTGTTTCAAGCTATATGTGGGATGACCAAAAACTGGGACATGTTGAGTTACAAAAGACTATGGGTCTTCTATATAAAATATTCAACTACACATTGAACTGGTTATGATGTTTTTGTAGCTACCACTATAGGTTGTTGAAACTTTGTAATAAGTACCATAGGTTCAACATGTTCAACTTGGATGTTATCAATTACATGGTCCAAATTGGGTTCAAGTTCTTCCATATCGCCTTGCATAGTTGTTGCTTGAAGCTCTTTTCCACCTCCACCTCCGATTTCAAGACTTAACCTATCCCTTGGTGTAAGCGGTTTTATGTGCATTTTCAACCTATGAAACTAATGTACTAGTGAAGGCGAGGCTATGGTTGAACATGTTGGTATTTTTTCCTTCAATAACTACTCCCTTGTGATAGGTTCAGGTGAAACTTGTTGCTCTTCAACAACCTGTCATTCTTGGCTAGCTAGTGACACGTGTTCTTTTAGGGTTACTATCCTTGGTGAAGGCACCTTAGATAATGGGAACCACTTCCTAAACAAAATATCTAGGATAGGCCCCAAATAGTAATTATTTGTCTTGGTCTTGCTAGAAATTGGGTTAGTTGTTGCTTTCTTTTGACGTTATGTCCAATGAATAAGTTCAACTAGCAATTGGGTCAAAACTATAGAACACCAATTCACAGGTTGTATTTTATTGGCTAAGTCAAAAGTAATGGCAATCATGTTGTTAAAGTATGTTAACCTCTTTTGTTGGTAAATAATTTGCAAAATGGTTATAAATCTTGAATGGAATTCCTCTTTCATGTTGATTACACTCCATTGTTCATTTTCCACAAAGGCATGTGGACCTTCAATCTTCCTCAAAGTGGTTTTTGCTTCATCAAATGTTGTAATTATAGCATCTACTACACCTTCTTTGGAAATCCAAGTTGTTCTTACTTCCCAAGATTGTAAAAAATCTTGTAATAGGTCCTTTTGTGGCATAGTCCACTACATGGTGAACAAGTTCTCCAAACCAGCTCATCTAGCCCATTTAAGTTTGTTTGCATTCATCTTCATCCACTACAACATCTTCTAGGTCTCCTTCACCTTAAACATTGTATTCTTCTTAACAAGTTTCTCAACCTATTTTTCTACAAGTGCTTTGCTTTTTTTTCATCATGGTTTTAATCCTTGATCATGGGTGTTAAAGAATAATGTTGCAAACAAGTTCTTCTTCAAAGAGTTTTCAAATACATTTTTTTTTAATATCTTTGTTCACAAGTTGCTACAACTCAACTTCTTCCTGCATAGTTTTTAATTTAGGAGTTGGTGGTGTCCGCTCCTAAGCAATAGGTTAAGGAATAATTTCAACCTATTTCTTTGAATTTAAAATAATTATAACTTTTGGCTTTGGTGTTGTTGTAAAAGTAGGAGTTATTATAAAAAAAATAGAAGCTATTTTTAGTTCCTCTTTTAACTCCCTTTTATTTTGTTAAAAAAATTATAAGCTCTTTTGTTGTAGGTTCACGTGAAATTAAAGGTTCAATATAAATTTTTTTAGTTAAACAAACATGTTTTGCTCTCTCTTTTTCCACTTATTTTTTCCTAGTTCCTATAGCTTTCCTTTCAAGTTATCTTTCTTTTACTTCTCTTTTCAACTTGTCTAAGGTGTTATCGCTTATGGCTTCTAATAGCAAAAAGAAATAAACAAGAACAAAGAGGCAAGACAAGGGATGCGACAATTCTTTATAACTTTCCAATTGATAACAATTTTATGGAAGTGAATAGATGTGGCTATTAGGGTTATAGACTTCTAGGGTATACATTTTATAGGTTTCTCACTAAATGTGTGATCATTGCAATTAGGTACACAATTAAATTCAACAAATACATCATTATTATATTGAACATGTACATCTATTCTAATAATACTACCTTGTGTCAAATAATTATTAATAGGCTCAAACTCTATAAATTCAAAATTTGCATTCTCAACAAGAAATGGTTTAGGTTCCTCTATTTGCACATGTTCATTAGTAACCAAGTCACTAAGGTTAGCTAATACATGTTGTAAAGTCCTATCTTCAACCAACTTGTATGGTTTCAACTTGTTAATGATAACACTAGGTTAGGATCAAACTTATCAATGGTGACAAATACAATAATATTATTGAACAAACAATATTGGATTATGTATGGCCCAAACCATTGTCTTTAAAATTAAGGAGCATGTTTAGAAACAACCCTTAGAAACCATAATATGCAGTTTCCAAATTGAAATTTAGTTTCAATCAATTGGTTCTATGACCATAATGACTTGTTCCACTAATTAGAAGCAACTAAATCATGTGCAATCAGCTTGTTTTCCTATAATTTTTTTAACTTTGACAATCAACTAAACAATACTCTATGTTTTCACCATGTTTAGATGGTAATAAATATTATGTGGGTAATAATGGATGTAATCCATATACAAGCTGAAATGGGGTATGACTTGTTCCAACTATGTAGGCGGTTTCATATGAAAACAAAATTGTGGACATGTGTTCATCCTAGTCATTTTTATTTTCATTAACCAATTTAGTTAGTAAGGTTCCAAAAACCTTATTAATACTCTCAGCTTGTCCATTTCCTTATGGAAAATACACAATAGAATTAGTATGTTTAAAAATAAAATGGTCAATAAGATATTTGATTGCATCATTGATAAAATGGGTACTGACGCACTCCCAACTCCTGGAAGGACTCAAATGTGAGTCCAAGTGAAAGACAGTGGAAGAGGGAGGAGTCGAGGCACATTCCCTAACTCACAACACTTTGAGGGGTAGAGGGGCGTGTTGGAGCTCCGGGATGGGACTAGGAAGAGTTGACAAACTTTACTCACTCACACAAGCCTGCACACAACCCACACAAAGTGGTTAGTGCATAGTTGCAGCACCTTTGGTGGTAGGATGAGCCACGGGCAACACAGACACACAAGACTCACCACGGCCCGGACTTGAGGGAAGTCACCACCTTCCCCCTTATAATATACTCTGGACCTCTCCACGGGGCCCACATCCAAATGACTTTTCTCTCCCAGGACTCCCGAATGCGAGTCTCGAAATCGCGCCAGCAGGGACTCTCGCGACTTTGGAGCCCCATAATTTTGCGAGAAGACCTCGGATCGAAGTGCGGTCTAAAGAAAAGTTGTAGCTCTCGTCGAGAGCTTTCTAGCGGTATGTCGCACGTTGTTTGCAACCAAGTAAATCGGGTTGATTCCCGACTTTTTCTGGTCGGGAGTCAAACTGGTAGTTTGACTCCCGGCCCTTCTTTTGGCCATAACTTGTGTTTTAGATGTCCAAATGGGTAATGTGAGCCCATTTTAGACGTCTAAGTTTCAAGATCTTTCCAATGATATAAATAACGCCACAAGCTATTGAGTTTTGACCCCTCAAATCGCTCTATGAAGTTTTGGGAGTCCACCGGGACTCCATCTCCCAAAGTGGGAGTTGCCTTGGGAGTGCGAGGGTTCACTCCCTCACACTTTCCTACATTCCCAGGAGTATGTGATGTGACTCCCGGGCTTCCTCTTCGCCCGCACCTTTGCAACCCCTTTGCCTTGGTCGCGAGCCCAAAGCTAAGGTTGCGACAGGTACCTTAATCGGTCACAATTGTCAATGGACAACTCCTCCATATATTTCTTATAAAACTATGGGTACCTATTTTGGTTGTTGGACTTGATAAAACTTGTTGTCTTGTCCAAATTTGTATAATACTCCTTTTTGAAACATAAATGGTTTAGCTCTTAGGCTAAATATTGTCTTTATGATGTAATAAATCTTGTGTTAGCATCATTCCCTTTAACATGTACTCATAAACATTTTGTAACCACTTAAGTTGTAATGTGAACATGTGAGCATCACACATTTTATTAAATACTCCAACAAGTTTAATCTAGTTGGGTAACCTATTTGGTGCATCTACCACTAAATGAGATTTACTAAGTTTATAAATAATCTTGAAATCATACTCTATAAATAGTAAGAGCCATATAGTTAACATTTTAGAAACTTGTGTAAATCATAGACCATAGCTAGAGCCTTTCTATATGTAGTAGTGTAATTCCTTTCAATAGAATTCAAATAGTCTTGATCAATACATAACATGTTGATCTATTTTACATGTTTGGCTTTGGGCCAATATTGCCCCTACTGCTAACTAAGATGCATTAGGATGAACATGAAATTTTAATTCCCATTAGCACTAATAAGTATAGGAGCTTGATGTTAAAGGAATGGTTACTGGTGGTAATTATTAGTTAATACATGTCTATTTACCTAGTTATTGCTTATAAAAATATTAGCTAGATTACATAGTTTATCGCACCCCAAACTCCTTGAAAGATTCAAATGTGAGTTCGAAAATGAAAACAATGGAAAAAAAAGGAGTCGAGGTATGCTCCCTAGTTTGTAGCACTTAAAAGGTAAGAAGGGCATGTTAAAGCTCGAGATGGGGATTGGGACGAATGATAAGTGGGTCAATTATTCATTTAGACCTACACAAACCAAACAACAAGTTGATTAACACATAATTGGAACATTTTCAGTGCATGGATGAACCATGGGCATACATGGATTCACAAGATTCATCATGACCCAAACTTGGGGGAAGCCACCACCTTCCTCCTTAGAATATTATCTATGATTAGCCATGGGGGCTACACCCAAATGTCATTTTTCCTAGGACTCCCAAGTTGGGAGTCTTGAAATTCAGACTCTTGCCGCTTTGGAGGTCCATAACTTTTTATGCAGACTTCTGGTTGAAACAAGGTCCAAGCAAAATTGTAGCCCTAGTCGAGATTTTTTCAAAAATATGTGACACACCACCTACAAAGCACATAATTTAGTGCAATTCTAAACTTTTAGTGGTCGGGAATCAAATTGACAATTTAACTTACATTCATTTGGCCATAACTTATGTTGTAAACACTCAAATGGATCATGTGAGCCTATTTTGGACATTAAAGTTTCAAAAGCTTTCTAATGGTATAAGGAACTTTTCAATCCAATGAGTTTTGTCCCTTCAAATTACTCTCTATAGATTCGAGAGTCCATTAGGATTCCAACTCCCAAAATGGGAGTCCATTTGGGAGTGTGTGGGCTTATTCCTTCACATTCCTTTGCACTTTCAAAAACGTGAATGTGATTTATGGGTTGCATTTTTTGTTCACATTTTTCCATACCTTTGCTTTCGTCGTTGATTTTTGGAAAAACTTTGTTTTCATAGTTTGAATTGTTATTTTGATTTTTTATATCATATTTGCAATACTGGATTTTAATCTTAAAATTAGTTATAATTAGATTTGAATGAACATGCCTTGTTAATGTTAATTTTATTGTATTTTTTTCTAGATTTAAAACCAGAATATAGGATTAAAGACTATGTATTTACCATTTGGTGACCATCCTAGGGTTTAAATTAAGAGTGAATGACGCACCCCCAAGCTCTTTGATGGATTCAATTGCAAGTCCAAAGGTGACGATAATGGAAGGAGAAGGAGTTGGGGTGCACTACTTGATTCATAGCATTTCGAAGGTAAAAGGGCGTGATGGAGTTCTAGGATGGGGACTAGGGCGAGCGACGAGCATTTCAATTATTCACACAAACTTGCACAAACTAAACAACAAGTTGGTTAGTGCATAGTCAGAGCATTTTTGGTGCACAGATTCCCCACGGGCAAACACGAACTCACAAGACTCACCATGGCTTGGACTTGGGGGAAGCCACCACCTTCCACCTTATAGTCTTTTCTATGCGTGGCCATGAGACCAGCACTCAAAGGTCATTTTGTCCCAAGTGGGAGTCCCGTAATTCCTTCAATTGGGATTCCTGCAACTTTGGAAGCCCATATCATTGCGTGCATACCTCCGATTGAGATAAAGGCTAAAACAAAATTATAGCCCTTGTGAAAAAAATTCCAATGGTATGTAGTACACCCCCTAAACGTAAGGAAATTGGGGCAACTCTTGAATTTTAGTGGTCAAGAGTCAAATTAGCAATTAGACCCTTTCTTTTGGCCATAACTTGTGTTTTAACTACCCAAATGGGCAATGCAAGCCCATTTTAGACATCTAAGTTCCAAAATATTTCCAATGATATAAGGCACTCTTAAATTCAATGAGTTTTGAACCCTAAAATCACCTTCTGAAGATTCAAAAGTCCATTGGGACTCCAACTTTCAAAATGGGAATTCATTTGGGAATGTGGGGGTTCATTCCCTCACACTCTCCCACATTCTTGGGAGCATGAATGTGACTCCCGGGCTTCATTCTTGGCTTGCACCTTCGCAAACCCTTGCTTTGGTCGCGAACCCAAGGCTAGGGTTGTGATAATGCATTTCACAATGTTGTTTATGTCTTGTTGTTGAAAGTTTTATTTCTATAAATAAATAGTGAAATTCAATTTTATTTTTTACATTTTTTCTCAAATCTTAATCATAATTTTTTGTTTAGGAAGTAGATTTAAGCAAAGTAGCTAATTGTGAGGATTTTGTTCTAATGCAAAAAATTGTTCAAGTTTGAATAAGGATGTGGAGAGATGGAAAATGAAATTATAAATAGATTTTGATGGGAGAATTAAATCATGTTGTATTACATGAACAAATGGAAAATGGCACTACCATTAGCAATAACTTGAGTGCAAATCAAGTAGATCAACGGTTTGAAACACCTTAAATTTTTAAAGATAAAATAGAGACATTCATGGATAGAAGAAAGAATTGCAAGCCATGGAACACCTTAAACAACATCGATTATTCCTCATGAAACGCAAACTTGTGAAGCACATAGGCACACCATTAATTTGCAACAAAACTCTAGGAGAGTAGAATGTTAGATTGAAAATTCAAACTCACAAGTTGAGTTTACATGAAGGAGTCGAGAATCTGAGCCTCAAAAAAGTTGTGATGGAATCAATAAATCTAATGCAATAACATGACTTTAATGCTTTGATTTAAAAAGAACCATAGAAACTCAACATGTCAAAAAAGGAGGAGGTGGTATTAAGGCACAATTCTGCTTCACCTCCTTATTATCAAGAAGGCCAAGAGAATGAAAAGTTTGAGCAAAGAGCTTAGAATTTTGAACCTTCGATTCATCATGTTATTGGAGAAGAAATTACAACAAGGTATTAGAATATTTAAAGGAGTTGAGTCGATACTTGTAATTAGACAAGAAATTATAGTCTAACCAAAAGCAAAACTAATAGCAATATAAGGTGTTCCTATGGCTGTAAGAATGAAATATAGGGAACCCAAAGTTAATTAGCAAAATAAAAACATTATTAGTGGAGTTCCAAGGGATTGGAGTAGAGGAATTCAAAGTGTAAACAAAGTTCCAAGACCAAATTCTCCATGTTGCACATATTACCATCAAATTGGACATAAAATCAATGAATGTCCATTTATTGAAAAAAATGTGAGGCAAGGATTTGTCGAGCATTTCAAGAATCTGAATCCAAAGCCTGCAAGAGGAGGGAATCATGGACATATTAAGCCAGAGGATTTATACCATGACAGGGTTAAAATTTTAGATAAATTTAAAAAACAAATCTAAAAAGATGATGGAGTCAAAATGAGAGTTCAGATTGTGGAAAATGTAATACCTATCTTTGTAGCTCATGTACAAAGTTTATTACATCAAGACAATATTAGAGTTACCTACGCAAGAACTTCAAATTTCAGAATGGAACTAGTAACTTCTATGCCATTATATTTTGTGGCAATGCCCTAGTCTATAATTCTAGTTATTGAAGCTCTGTTTGTATTAATGCCAATTAATATAACAATTGGTATTAGATCTAGAACACAAACTCGAAAGGGAACATAATATGTGAGTTTGCATGAAGATATGCTCCAAGAGGTGAATAATGTTTTTGTTAACCAGCCATCAGATCAAATAGGAGGCGACTTAAATCCACCAAGACCTCTAGGATATTGGATTACCAATGGTGCATCCAAGCATGCCACCATTACCTCCAAATAGACCTTATCATCAGCCATTTAACTATCCTTAGTATGTTAAGGATTCTAACCTAGATGCTCATGTCAGAGGTATTTAAAGCTACCATTAGAGCAGGTAATGAAACAGATGATATAAAAATTGTTAATCTATTAAATTTTACCCTCAAAGATATTGTGTATGGTTGGTGTAACAATTATCCAAAAGATTACCTAGATTGTATTTTTGTAAACTTGTAGCTAGTTTTTTTGTAAAAAATGCAAAAAAGTTTAAAATGATGAACAAGTTTACCTATAATTGAAAACATGAAGCATGAAAAGAATGAAAGAATGTAAGTTTGTTATGAAAGATTACTGAAATTGGCCAATAGTCATCAACATAAGACAAAAGATAGTTTTTTAACTATTATTTTCAAGACTGGAGTATAACCATATTTGCATTTAGCAACAATAGGTATGAAGAGAAAAACTTTGCAACAATATAAGGATACTTATATTGTGAGGAAGGAATTTTTAAAGTAGAGGCCATAAGCAATTTGTTAATACCATAGAGTAGTAAGACAATATTAGCTCAAAAACCTTAGACAATCTTAGAGAAAATATAAATGTATTGTACAAATTATCACAAGACAAATCATAACGTTCAAACTTGTAGAATAAAAATAAAAAAAAACCTTGTAACTATAATTTTTGAGGTTATTACTCAATAGATTAAAATATAAAGGCTTGTGAGGTATTCTTGTCATATTTGTGGTGACACTAAACATAAAATCACAAATTGTCCTAAGTATAATGATATGCAAAATATGTTTAAAAACAAAGGAGTGAAGCCAACATAGAAATAAGCTATGGTAAAACCCAAGGTCTCAAATCCTTTAATCCATCTGGTGGATGTGAATATATGGCCATCACTAGGAACAAGGTTATTGAAGAATAGGTGTTTAAGGATAGAGAGCCAATCAAGAAGAAGTTTGTTGTTGATTGGGAAAAGGAACAAAAAGAACAATAATCTTATGTAAATACTATATAGGAGATGCAAACAGAAGACCCACCACAAAATCTCATTTCCAAGGAGAAAGCACAATGGAGTACAAGTTGGGCAGGATTGCCAAAATCAGAGGTGTCCATAGAACCAATTGTATCACAAAGTTTGTCTACTAATCCTATGAACAGAGTTATGTTTATGGAACAAATATTCCAAGATATCAGTAAACAAATGCTAGAGACTACCTATACTTTGAGGTTAGGTCAATTACTAAAAATAACACCATATCTTAAAAAGTATATGTGGCAAAAATTGAAGCCAAAAAAACTTAATATAACTACTAAATAAATATCAAAGCCTAGTGTACCCACAATGGTTGAGACACATTTTGAACTATACACAACAACTATAAAGGTAGATAACGAGATGGCAGTTATTCGAGTACAAGTTGGGAAGAACATTGTTGAGGATGTTTTGATAGATGGAAAAACAAGTGTGAACATTAAAACATAAAACTTCATAACAAAATTAGGTTTACCCAAACCAAGACCAATTCCATACCACCTCAAAATGGTAGATTAGAATATGACCGGACCTCAAGGAATCATAAAAAAATTGAAGATTCACATACATGGTATTCCATATATAGCCACATTTACTATTTTGAGAAACAATGTGGTAGATTCTAGCTATTATATGTTGTTAGGAAGACCTTGGCTTAGAGATGAAAAGGTTACACATGATTGGGGTAACAATGTCATTACTATTCAACGTAATGGAACAATTAATACAACATCAATTAATAGAAAATTGGGAACAAAAACCATAAAGCCCCAAATACTTGCTTGTTAAGACTTGATGGAAAGGTTAATTAATGAAGAGGAAGATATGATCTTTGAGACAAAAGCATAATTCTTTTCAATTGGCACAATTACACTCTCAAAATAAATGGCTTCATTGTTGAGTGTTGGAATGTCAAAAATCAAAAGCATAAAGGAATTTGATTCAAAGTAAGGGACATTAAATCAAACAACTACAAAAGTGGTGCCTTCAATAGTAAAATTAGAAGACTTTTGTGTCAGAGCATAGGTTTCATTGGAAGACAAGGGTTATTTATAAACTTATTACCATCATAGTCATGATGATATTCAAATGGATGGAACACCAACAAAAATATAGGTATAGAATTTTCGAATAATAGGTTGGACTTTGATTAAAGAACAACTTATTAAGCTGAATTTTGACATAGAGGTACATCCACAATACATCAAGGTTAATTCACAATTGACAAAAGGAGAAGACTAAGGAGCTTCAAATGCTATTTAAGGAATTCAAGGATGTGTTTGCTTGGATTGACAAAGATTTGAAAGGCATACCTCTAGAATTGGCTCAACAGATAATTGAGTTAGATACCTCAATACCACCAACACATCAAACAAGGTACAAATTGAACCCCAATTATGCTTCAACTATCAAATAAAACATTGACAAACTATTAACATTTAGATTTATTCAACCAATAAAGGAGGTTACATGGTTATCACCCATACTAATTGATGCACCCCTCAAGCTCCTTGATGGATTCAACTATGAGTCCAAAGGTGAAACAATGAAAGGAGTTGGGGCGTGCTTTCTGGCTCGCAACACTTCAAAGGTAGAAGGGCGTGCTGGAGCTCCAAGATTAGGATTAGGAAGATTAACAAGCAAATCAATTATTCACATGGACCTACACAAACTAAACAACAAGTTGGTTAGTGTGTAGATGGAGCACTTTTGGTGCACGAACAAACCATAGGCAAACACTGACAAGCCATGGGATAACATGGACTCATAAAACTCACCACGGCCTAGACTTGGGGGAAGCCACCACCTTCCCCCTTATAGTATACTCTATGCCTAGCCATGAGACCAGCACCCAAATGTCATTTTGTTTCGAGACTCCCAAATGGGATTCTAAAATTTTGCAAACTACTGGTTGAGTATCAACCTATTAACTTGTCCATTAAACTAATGTATTGTTCTTTATTGCTTTCTATAACTGGTTAGTTTAATGTCAAAGGTTATATTAGTATAACAAGCTAGTTAAATCACCTATTAAATATAACAACTTGCTTAAACCTATAACCTATTACTTGTTATTAAATTAGGATAACATTAGGCTTAAAAAAAGATGTGATAAAAATGGAACATGCCTTTCATATGGGATACATGGAGTGTGACAAAGTTTTAATGTGTCTACCACAAATTGGCAAGGGGGAAAAGCTCTTGTGGACACTTATGAAGAAGGCTGGGATCAACATTAAAAGGTCCCTAATGATGAATTTGAGGTCTTTCTGAGAGGAGACCTAAATCTCCATAGGTGTTGCAACCCTAACCTTAGGCTCATGACCAAAGCAAGGGCTTACAAGGACGCGGGCCAAAAGAAAAGCCTAGGAGTGTAGGAAAGTGTGAAGGAATGAACCCTCACATTCCCAAGTGAGCTCCCACTTTGGGAGTTGGAGTCATAATGGACTCCCAAAATCCTCAAAGAGCAATTGCAAGGGTCAAAACCCATTGGATTATGGAGTTCATTATATCATTGGAAAAATTTTAGAACTTTAATGTTTAAAATGAGCTCGCATGACCCATTTGCACACTTAACACACAAGTTATGGCCAAAAGAAGTGTTGGGAATCAAATTGGCAATTTGATTTTCGACCACTAAAAGTCGGGAATCACCTCAATTCCCTTGCGTGCAAGTGGCATGCAACATACCATTGGAAAACTCTTGAAAAGGGTTATAAAATTTCTTCAGACCTCATCTTAATCAAAGGTTTTCACACAAAGTTATGCACCCCCAAAGTGATGAGAGTCCCAACTATGGGAATTTCAAGACTCCCACTTGGGAGTCCCGAGACAAAATGACATTTGGGTGCCGGTCCCATGGCCAGGCATAGAGTATACTATAAGGGGGAAGGTGGTGGCTTCCCCCAAGTCTAGGCCATGATGAGTCTTGTGAGTTTGTGTTTGCTCATGGTTCATCCGTGCACCAAAGTGTTCCAACTACTCACTAACCAACTTGTTGTTTAGTTTGTGCAAGTTCGTGTGAATGATTGAAATGCATGTCAATCTTCCTAGTCCCATCTTGGAAATCTTGCACACCCTTCTACCCCCGAAGTGTTGTGAGCCAAGGAGCGTGCTCAACTCCTCCTTCCATTGTTCACCTTTGGATTCGCAGTTGAGTCCATCAAAGAGCTTGGGGGTGCATCAATAGGTTTTCAAGACATATGTTCCATGTGTGGGACGCAAATCACCCTCTATCACAACCTTAACCTTGGGCTCATGACCAAGGCAAAGGCTTGCAAAGGTGCGGGCCAGGAAGGAAGCCTAGGAGTCACATCTCATGCTTTCGGGAGTGTCGGAGAATGTGAGGGAATGAACACTCACACTCCCAAGTGAACTCCCATTTTGGGAGTTGGTGATGCATTCCCAAGCTCTTTGATAGACTCAAATGTGAGTGTGAAATGAAAATAGCAGAATTGTAAAAAGTTGGGGCATGAGTGTAACCTAGGAATCACATTTGCACTCGTGGGAATGTGAGGGAATGAACCCACACACTACCAAGTGGAGTCCCACTTTGGGAGTTGGAATACTTATGGAATCCCAAATCTTCAAAGAAGTATTCCAAGGGTCAAAAAGTCATTGGACAAAAAAATTATTTATACCATTGGGAAGCTTTTGAAACTTAGATGTTGAGAATGGGCTCACATGACCCATTTCAATACTTAAAACACAAGTTATGGCCAAAAGAAAGGTCAGGAATCAAAATGCCAATTTGACTCCTGCCCATTAAAAGTCAAGAATCGCCCTAAAATACGTGCATTCAGGTGGCGTGCTACATATGGTTGGAGAGATCTCAACGAGAAATATAACTTTACTTTAGACTTCACTTCAATTCGAGGTCTTCACAAGACGTTATGGCCCTCCAAAGTGCAAGGAGTCCCAATTTTGGGAATTTCAAAACTTCCAACTTGGGAGACCCAAGACAAAATGACATTTGGATGTAGCCCCTGTGGCAAATCATAGCGAATATTATAAGGGGGAAGGTGGCGGCTTCCCCCAAGTCCGAACCATGGTGAGTCTTGTGAATTCGTGTATGCCCATGGTTTGTCCGCACACCAAAAGTGCTCCAACCACACACTAACCAACTTGTTGTTTAGTTTGTACATGTTTGTGTGAATAATCGACCCATTTGTCACTTGCCCTAGTCCCCATCATGCAGTTCTAGCATGCCTCTATTACCCCCAAAATGTTGCGAGCTAGGGAATGTACCCTAATTCTTTATTCCATTGTTTTCACTTTCACACTCACATTTGAGTCTTTCAAGGAGTGTGGGGGTGCATCAGCTGCTATATTTTGGGTTTGCTTTCCATTTTGTTAAAACATCGAGAATTTAACATCATGTGTGGCTTTCATGGTGTTTTTAGTAAAAAAAACCTAGATAGATGTTGTGTATGTCCTTCCCAAGCGCCTAAGCATTATTGACATGCTTGGAAACATGTTGGTTACAAGTGAATGATAAGTAAAAGCAACGGTGAAAAAATATTTACGAGTCCTAAGTTTTAAGCCTTGATAATTTAAATTGATAATAGGAATACAACCTTATTTATAAGTAAACATGGTACTAGAAAAACACATGAAAGTCATGGTTGTGAGCACTCAAGATCTTTGAAAAATCTTGAACATTGGAGGGTCGAAATGTGGTTTACAAGCTAATAAATATTGCAATTGGTTATTGTGTCTTTGTATGGCAATAATGTGTAAGGAAATTAAGCGAAAAAAGGGTCAATGAGGGACATCCCATTAAAAATTTAGCATTGGTGGACATATGAAAGCAAGATGTTTTCTTTTCCACCATTTGAAAGTCGAATGGTATTAGTGAGTATCCCAAGTACTTAAAGAATGAACATGTCACCATGGAGGAATGCATTGCCCTCTTTGGGGGTTCAAGGAAATTCAAGTTGAAATGCTCATAGTTGAAATCTAAAGATAGGGTAACCATAGAAGAGATTTATTGGAGGGTGTTTGGGACAAGTAATGTCACAAACAATGAGATACTTGCATGGATTGTGTGTGATTTCATTGCCCATGGTAAAGGCATTGACATCAATTGGGTAAAGGCAGTTGAGTCCATAATAAAAGAGAAGGCATGCAAAGATGATGCAAAGGGTGGTGGGTGTTTAGCCATAATGAATAAAGAAAGTGCATTTCACCCTACTAATAGTGGCAGTAGCATGGATGTCATTGATGGACATTTGCAGTCCTAATTGCAGTCAATGAAAACATGAGTAGAATATGGTGGTAATATTCATGTTTTTTAGGACAAAATTGAACAACCATTTCCCATTATTAGGAAGTGTCCCTCTGGTGTGTCAAATGAAGACATTAAGAAGGTTAGAAAGTTCTTGGAATTAAAGAAAGAGCTTCATTTTATATGCAAATCAAATATCAAGTCCCTAAATGTTGATCATAAAGTTGCATCCCAACAAGTTGTTGGGCATGAAGTTTAACATGGATGATAGGGAAAAAATAGTGGAAGTAGAGGAGGTTGAAGTAGTAAAGGTGGAGAAGGCTTTAGCAAAAATACTTGAATAAGGGCTCCCTATAGTAAATGTGGTATGTGATCTAATCTTTATCTTACACCATTTGTCCCACTCTACACCTTTTAATTACAATCTGCAAGTTATTTGGAGACTTGTTTCTTAGGATTTTTGTTTATAAATTGAAATAAATCTACAAAGCTTTTACATAAGGAATTAGGGGTTAAAACTTGGTGGCATGGCTGGATTTCCATGTGTTAAGAACAAAGATTATATTTTAGGCAGATTATACTAGAGGACAAGGTTGAATGAGCTCAATTGGGGGAGGCAACATACAATGAAACACAAGTGGAGGTTGAGAATTTGGAGAGCCCAATTACAATGGTAAAACTGGAATTAGAGCTAGCAAATGCATAGAATGTAATCTTTGATGAATTGCATGAAATGCAAAAGGGGGGAGAGATGTCATCTTGGCCTAAGCCTATCTTGCACCCTATTAGACTTTATGTGATGGACCAAACATGATTATCATGAAACCATGTGGTGTATGTGGCTAATCATATCATTGTTTTAACATTGTTGTGACATCTTGCCTACATACATTTCACCCTTCTTGTCTTGGCTAGCTTGAAAACCCACAACAAGTGCAAAGTTTGTAATCAAAGTTTGCACCCTAATTGGTGGTCTAGTTGGGGGTTCATGGATTTAGATGAAGATCTAACTTTTGCAACACATGAGATGGGCGTTGAAGAAGAGTGGGTCTACCTATTGAACAAATTGAAACAAATTGCAAAACAAAATGTTCATGGTGTCCTAGGTGAGTATTTGATTTCTTACTTGCATCAAAATTTTCATCTTGGGATAACCATTGTTGTTGGTTTATTTGTGTGTTTTGTAAGTTTTTCCTCCGCTAACTTAAGTTATGGGTCTAAATTGCAAAAGAAAAGTTGGAAACAAAATTGAAGTAAACTAGAATTGGTTCAAGTAGTGGATTGGGTCCAATTGAAGAAAAGAGGTTTACTATAGTGGGGGGCATCAATTATACACCAATTAGTAGCAACCTCCCTAGATCACATAGATGTAATGGCACAAGAGTCTCACGCCCAAGGCTACCCCGTGAAGGACTTAGTTCTCCAACAACAACAACTACACATAGTGTTATTGTTAACATGGTCACCTCTCCTATTAAACCAACAAAAATGGATGAAGATGAATATGAGCTTCTTTTGGTCAATCCCAAAAGAACATTCAAAAGCCTAGCCAAAGCAACAATTGAGAGCTTTGCTGATGAAGAGTATGCCAATTGTCCAAGCTCCCCAAAAAAACAAAACCAAGGTATGTTTAAATCGTGATACTTATGAACTTTACCTTTTAACTATTCATTTAATGTTTTTTGAAGTAAACTATTACATGTATATTAGGTAATTTAATAAATTGTGTCATTTAACTTTGACTTCAATAACTAACATGTGTGTTGTGAGCATGATGGTGTAGATAATAAAGTTGCAAAATAGAAGACCATATGTTTGACACTTTCAAATTCCACTATTGGAGAACAACCCAATTGCCCATCCAAAGCCTTAATGAATGTCCAAGGTGCAATATTAAAGTTACATTATGTTCTATTTGCAGATTGATTGTTTTTTTGTTGAGTTTTCTTTTCCTTTGTTGGTTGTTTATAAGTTGACATTCCTTGTGGTTCTAGAGCAAACTGTTAATTCATGAATATGAGGTGCAATTAAGTGTCGGTGTATTAAAACTAACTTTTACCACTATTTTGATGATGTAATATTTGCTTGCACATGCAAGGCAAACAACATATAATAAAGGTAAGACCTTGATGTATGCAAGGGTAGCATAACTATAGGGTTGATATCAATAGAAGTAAATAACACTACGATCATTGATAGGGGCACACATGCAAAAAAGGGGACACCAATTAAGTAGAAGGTCCCCCTAGCAACCAAGGGTACCCCAGCTAAGGAGAATCTAGCTACAAAAGCAATTTTAGAAACCCCATCTAAGTAAAAGGCACAAGCAAGTTTGTCCAACCCATGCAAGAAAAAGACACCCCAAGCAACCAATACCACCAAAAGTAAGGAGATCGTAGCATAAGCACCCCAAGTAATCAAGCACGCCCCAACTAAAGAGACAATGTCATCATATGTAGCTAACAAGGCACCACAAGCACTCAAGGGTAAGGAGAAAGCAACACAAAAGAGTGGTGGTGGTAGTATAAGAAGAAAATTGGTCATATGTGGGCCAATTGATGACAAGCAACCAAACAAAAAACGAAAGAGATTGCCCATCGTCTCAAAGGAATCATTGGAATCGGAGATGTCAAACTATGATGATGGATTTGATAGCAAGCCATTGTCTAAGTACATAGAAAAATAATCAAGGAAGGCGCAAGATGGAGGGAAAGACTAGGCATAAAAGGAGTAGACAATTGTTTTGTTAGTTAAAGGAGTGCAAATTCATGCATCTAGTGGAAAATTTTGAAGGACTTGAAAAATTATGGGTTGATTAGAGTAGGTGTTTAGAACTTATACATCATGGAACATGCTTACAAAGGTGGGCACATGATGTATAAGTGATATGAGCAACTATTTTGAGCCATATTTTTGGTGACTTTAGGAGGAGGTATAAATAAACATTTAGCCAATTCTTAACCTAGGCACATTTTTTGTACACAATGTGTGAAACCAACTACTATGCTCAAGCATAACATAATTTTTGCATAACTAAGATGTATGATTGAATACACATGTCCATAGGTAGATTTTTTGGTACAAATTCTAATAATGAACATTGCTATGAGAGGGCAGGTAAGTAGGCAAGCATAGACTCAACGAAGGTTTCTTCCCATAATATTTTGAACAAGAACATCAAAATAAAATTTGAAAGTTTCTTCTTGTGCAAATATTTGGTAACTTAAAGTTTTGTCAAGAATTGTGATTATTCTTTGGGTTTAGGATGATTGCTTTACAAATGACATTTATAACCACTAAGGCTGCTTGGGAACCATTCCTTTCTAACCACTGAGGTTGCTTGGGAGTGAGTCCTTTCTAACCATTGAAGTTGCTTGGGAACTAGTCCATTCTAACCACTAAACTAGTTGCATGGAAACTAGTCCTTTTTTGCCACTGAAGTTGCTTGAAAACTAGTCTTTTCTTACCACTAAGGTTGCTTGGAAACCAATCCTTAACCTAAAGTAAGGAAGAATAACGGTTGGGAAGTACCAATCAATATTGAATAAGGACTTAGAATATTTATGGCAACACCTATAACTCTTAATTGAAGGTGCTTGAAAACACTTCAAGATATGGCCAAGACTAGGCATTACATCTTCAACAAGAGCCAAATACTAGAAGGAAGGTTAACAACTCAACCTTTTTTCTTGATGGCATTGTCGGGCAAGTAAACAAGTTCACTAGAATGTAATGAAACATTTGACAAAATATATTATGTTGAAGCATGTTAATTCTACTACATACTATCCACAAGGAAATAGATAAGCAACGTTTATTAACAAAATCATTTAAAGAATATTTACCAAGTTGGTTAATAAAAATGAACAAAATGGGATGAACATTTGTTTACAATTTTGTTTTCATATAATATTGCTTATAAGGTGGCAACAAGTTATACACTTTACTAGTTAGTCTATGGTTTGGATCTTCTAATGCCAATAGAATATGTTGTGCTAGTTATTAGTGGGGACCATAGAGATGTAGAACCCACCAAAATGTTAATAGCTAGAATTACAAAATTGGAAAAGTTACAAGAGAACAAATTGGAAGTTCAGAATAATGTGGGAGCCAACTAGTGGAGTAGATTTATGTGGAATCAACAAAAAAATATTAAGAAAGTTCTAATTTGGAAATTATGTTTTATGGTTTTTGAAAGGAGGAAAATATTTGGGAAAGTTCAAGAAAATATGGTTTGGTCCATTCAGGGTACAATATTACTTACCCAATAATAATGTTCTTCTTGTTCTAATCAACAATTTTGAACCAAACCCAATATTGGTCAATGTTAATAAGTTGAAACCATATACATATTTGGATCAGATAGTGAAAGGGATTCAAAGTTTAAAGAATCATAAGTTTTTACCATCCATAGATGAAGATTACACGGAAGAAACATCTTATGAAGATTTTGAAGATCAGAGAGAAATAGAGACTATTGGGATTGATCAATTAGTAGTTTCAAAAAAAAATTTAGTAAATCTAATTAATTAGCAAGTTATGAACAAATACCCAAACCATGATTATGAAAATTTACAATTATTGGATTATGGGGTGGATAAGTCAGTGACATTAGAACAAAATTATATTGATTTGATACCTCAACATGGATTGGAAGGAATCTATAGTGTAGATAACACCAAGTCGTCATATTCAGGAGTGTCATTAGATTACGTAGTGCCACATCCATAAAATTCTTTGGTTAGTAGGTACTATAGCCTATGTTGATGTCAGTGTGAATTTAAAAAGGAGACGACATGTGTTAAACAATTTGAAAAATAAAAATCATTAAAATGTTGGCCCTAAAACAAAAATTGAAACACCATTTCATGAAATGAGGTGATAATGCTTCAAAAGGCAGCAGACACTAATGCAACTATTTGTTTTCATTTTTTACGAACAAGTTTCATTCATTTTCTGTCCTTAGATGTGATGAATAAAGTTTGTGGAAAAATTGCAAAAAAAATATAAAAAGAAGTTGCAAAAGTTGAAAAAGGAGCAAGAGAGATTGAGAGAACAACAAAAATTTACAAACATTTTGCCTCTATAGTTGAGGTTTCCAAAAAGAGGTATGCCTTTTTCTTCTCCACTTTATTCTTTCTTTTCTTCTCAGAAATCTTCTTCGATATCCAAGTTTGAGAAAGCTTTTGAAGTAATAAAAAAAAATGAGAGATATTGTAAGGAAGCATTGAGGAGATATACCTTTAGAAAGCTTAGAAGACAAGTAGGTCTTAGTGAGCAAGTTAGTCCCATTTCGATTTCAAATTCAGAAGAAGACCACTAGAAGGACGATTTACAACAACAACAATTGCCATTACATTAAGAGGAACATACTCAAGAGTGCATTCTAGAAATAATTCATATTCCCAACAAGAAGTGCACGAAAAGAACAAGTCGGCAAGCAATGGCTACAAATCTATGCGGGAAGAAAGTGCGACTCATCAAGATGATGATATTAGGTATTTTTTACTCCAACAAAGCAGAGTTAGAATGGTAATATGAAGAATATTTTGCTTTGGACTAGCTCTGGAGAAGAAGAGAAAGCCTAGGCAAATAAAGCTAGATTGGTACATATGTTTGAGATTAGTAGAAAACACTTCGCCATCACATTATAGTTGAATTTTTGAACAACTAGAAGTTGGATCCTAAACATAATAGAATCAAGGTTTTGTTGGGGGAGGAATGGAGAATAATAAATAAACATGTGTTGGAAAAAGTTTTCAAAATCTACCATACAAGATAAATAGAGGCAAACCAAGTAGAAATGTCTGATGCCAGAATAGCATTGGTAGAAATAATAAATAGAGTAATTGACACTTACAATACCAATGAAGGGTGGGTCGTGAAAAAGATGAGGTTAGAGTATGCTAATAGAATTGTTGTTATTCAACCAATTATTTACCAAAAGGATAAGGTGCAGTATTTTAACAATAAATTTGCTATGATGAATTCCGTAGCAAATCATGGAAAGTTTGATAATTAGGTTGCAATCATGTATTCTCAAATAGCCAAATAATTGATTAGATGGGAGGACTGTAAAAAAAAAGATTTAGGGAACAACCAAAAGATAACCAAAAAAGGATGTATGCCATTATGCCATAGTCCTTGAAATTTTGTTTCAGAAGTGGTTTCCATTAGATGGAATAGAATCATAGGAGAGGAAGAAATAAGTAGAACAACCTCAAGAAGACAAAAGAAGAAGAGATAATTTGAGAGAAAGGTTCATTAAGAATAAAAGACCCCTAAACTCAACACATATCTCTCCTAAAAATGAGAAGCACCTAAAGACTAGGACAACTAGAAGAACAATTATGATGTTTTAATCTAATGACGATGAGGAAAGAGAGACTTCCTAGAAGAGGTAAAGACAAAAGGATACTACAATGAAAGGCAATATCAATCCTCAATAAGTAATAGAATTATTAAGGAAACAATAACAACAAAATTAAAAACATAATGAGAAATCCATATCTCCTAAGTTTGATCTAAAACTACCGATTTCTCCCAAGCAAGAGTAAAAGTTTGATCAATAAGAGTATCAGAGATGGTCCAAAAAGGAGCCATAGTTTCAAGGACAACAATGAGCAGAGGAGTAGATACATGATTTGGACTAAGATCCACCAAAAGTCCAACAATATGTTCCATCAACACAAAATAATGAAGGTTTGTTGCCTCCAAGACCAAATTTTGCAACAAACATGAATGTATTTGGAGAAGTTTGAATTGCACACAAAAGTTTAGGTTCATTAGGTACAAGTTCTAAGGGGTAAACTCCTAGGTTTAATACATCAAGGGTTAGAAGTAAAATTGGATGAACACAGAAGAGTTGCTGCTATGTTTCAATAGGCAACGAAATACAATGTACAAATGAGGAATATTTTGTTTAGACTTTTTAATTCGGAGATCAAGAACAAGTAGATTATAGAGGAGAAGAATAGATTTGCTCAAAATTTGTAGGGAGCTTTGGAGAAGGAGCAAAAGCACAAAGCAAAGTTGCAAGATAGGAATAGTGAGAATAGTCAAGTATTGGCAAAACTCCAAGTAGCCAGACAAAAGATCAATAACATGGAAAAGTAGAGCAAGAATTTGGAGAACATCAAAATAGATAAGGATTTCTTGCATGCAACTTTAAAGGAGACATATGCAAATTGTTGGCGTTTAAAAACAAAGAAGGATACTTTGAGTATAGAGCATAACAAACTTTAGAAGGATTATAGGCACATGGAGGAAACTCTCTTGAAGGAGTAGAAGGAGGTGGAGGAGTTCAAAGTGGACAATGGCAATGCATATCAAGCAAAAAATAAAACACAGAGGCAAGTTGACCAGAGGCATGCACATATGGACAAAAATTTGCAAAAGCAGATGGTTTTTAATGAAAAGTTAAACAAGTTTCTAGAGGAGATTCTTTTAAAAAAACTCTTCAATTATGATATTGTCTTTGGAGAAAATAGTGAATTTAAGAAGCATAATATTTTGCTTCAAGTAAAGTTCAAGGCATTATCAATGGAGGAAAAAGATGTAGACTTATGGTGGGATGTAATTCAATACATTGTTCAGAAGGATATTTGCAATGTCTACAGAAAGTATGAAAGGAAGGAAAGGTTGTACAATGTGGAGTGATTTTTTGTCCTTCTACTTTCAATTTTACAAGGTATTTATATTCGAAAGTACATATGCTATTAGTGAAGGGAAAATGCAAAGTGTATTTCTAAATATTGAATTGCGTTCGTAGTTGAAACAAATAGTTTGCCCCTTATGCATCACTTATGATTTGGAATTGATAAATATATATATTTCAAAGTTCAAACTTTCCAAATCCTAGAATTTTATTTTAAACTACCATTCACTTAAACCAACTTCTAAGGAATTGACATGATCACCTTGGCAACAAACCTCTAATCATTGAAACCATTGTTGCCATCACATATGTTAACCAAACCTAACTTGCATTAATTCATTGAAAAATTAATTACAAGGCACACATGCCTACCAAATCTCAAGCCCTACACCTAAATCAATAAAAAGTTGTGCCATAAACCTAAGAGGATTTTATAGCAAAAAGTTCAACTTGACAATAGACCTCCAGTCATTTAAAACATTGTTGCCCTCACATACACTATTCAAATTTAGTTTGCATTAGTCCAATGGAAAGCTAATTACAAGGTTCACCAACTTGCCAAATTTCAAACTATGCACCTAAATTAAAAAAAAAGTTATGCTACAAAACTTGAAAGGTTTTATGAACATTCTCTAAAATTTCAAGCTCCAAATCTACCCCTACCCATTTCCATTCTTTCAAAGGTATTACTATGATCCAATCTATTCTCCTTATTTCCATCGTTTACTAGGACTTCTTCTCTCAAAGAAAGTTATAAAAACAAGTTTCGAATATTCAAATCAAAAATCACGTCTGAAAATAAAGACAAATGATCCAAATTTGTGCCTTTAAAGAGAAAAAAAAGAGAAAAAGGTGAAGGAAAACCCCAACTTGGTGACTAATGGAAGGCTTCAAGCTTAATGGCCAATGGAAGATTCTAATGCTTGGTGGTCAATGGGGAAACATATTGCTTAGTGGCCTTCGGAAGAAGGAGGAACATCTTTTTCACCTCTTTTCATTTTCCCTGCAACGAATTTTACTTTAACCTTTTTTCACTAATTTGAAGGTTTCAATTTACCATGGTTTTAGACTGTTACTTTATGTCTTTCCTTCCTTTTCCTTGACCGATAAATTGTAATCACACATTTCAATGTACCAAATCTTCCCCACATTCATCGCCAAATTGATTTTAATCAAAGATTTTATTTTTTCTTTGAATTCATGGTGTTGTGCATGACCATGTCTTACGAACTTCAAGTTGCACAAGTGAATCAAGAACCGCCCCAAGAATCATCTTTAGATTTGACATTGACCCAACACCTTCATAATGAAAATCCCAAACCATGAAAGGTGTGTCTTCATATCAAAATTGAACCCCTTCGAGCTTAGTATTATCACATTTTTCCAAACTCTCGTACCTTGGTGATTTTGTTACAAGTCAACCTTGTTTTTAGTGATAAACATGAAACTGTTTACAAAGGTTTTTACGAAATTAAAAACACCTCCATCTTTGCATGGTATTTAATTTTGGAGTTGGACATTATCGTTGGTTTACGCGGTTCGATTCGTCGACTGCCTCTTAATAGCAAGCACTATTAGGAAATGCATCTTAGTTCACTCTGGGTTTCATTATATTTTGAGTGAATTTGGACATTTTTACTTAGTGAAATTATTTAACCCCCTAGTGAACGGGGACCAGTTGCTACGGACAATGACTTATTTCACTGGTACCTAATGAAACAAAATTATTCTCAACTGAAATACAAATTTACTAAACCATTCACTTACTAATTAATTAATTAACTAACATGAAAATCAATTAAAATTTAATTATTTCATATATAATATTATTGATAATATCATGATTTTTAAAGCCTATTATTTATTGACATGTGTCACTACTTATGTTAGGTTAAAAACTTAGCCTAAGTAGGTAGGTAGGCAATGTAATCAATCTAAGCACCTATTTTAGGAATTCGTTAGGAGAACATTTGGTCAACATACCATTGTTGACCACACACAATGCCACCCCACAAAGTTTGATCCCTTGACCTTTGGAATGGAAGCAAACACCCTTACCATCAAACCATTCAACTTGTTGTGATAATATGTTACATTACATTTTATTTATCAAATATTTCATTTTAAATATTACAAAAACATAAACTTTGAAACTTCATATCTTATTGAAATTTTGTTCAAATGAAATGATTCGAGTTTATTTTATTTTTAAATTCAATATTGTACATAATTACATTTATTTATTTATTTATAATTTAAAAATCATTTGAACAAAAAAAAAGCTGAATATCATTATTCAATAACATTTCAATGACCATTCATTTGAAAAAAAAAAAGGTTTAATAAATGGATAATTTTATTGTTAATACAACATTACTACCTATGTTAAGCTACTTTTAATTATTATATGACTATTTTCATTAATTTAAATTATTTCACCTTACATTATTTACGGTTATTTATGGTTATTCTCAATTACTTTTGGTTATTTTTGGTTATTTCACCTTAGGTTACTTTTGGTTATTCTAAATGATTTTTTGGTATTTTAACTTATTTAACCATAGGTTATTTTCAATTATTGTAAGTTTTTTTTGGCTATTTTATGGTTTTTGTTTGCTATCATAAATTATTTCATTTTAGATTATTTGTAACTATTATAAATTACTTTTGGCAATTCTAGGTTATTATATGTTATTTCACCTTAAGTTATTTTTTACTATTATAAATTATTTCACCATAAATTATTTTTGGCAATCCTAAGCAATTATAATATATGGCTATTAATTATTATTTTATTAGTGTTATTGGTGGTTATTAATGGCTATTGGTACCTATTCTATGTGTGGCTATTAATGTTTTTTAGTGGTTATTTTATTAATAATTATTGATGGTTATTATATTAATGGCCATTAATAATTATTCTATTAGTGACTATTTTATTAATGGCTATTGGTGGCTATTTTATAAATGATTATTGGTGGTTATTATATTAATGACTATTAATGGCTACTCTATTAATGGTTATTAATGGATATTCTATTGGTGGATATTGATGTTTATTAATGGTTATTATATTAATGGCTATTGGTGGTTATTCTATTGGTGAATATTAATGATTATTAATTGGTATTATATTAGTGGTTATTGGTGATTATTTTATTAATGGTTATTGTATTATAAGTCATTGTTTGTTATTATATGTTATATTACAACTATTTATGATTATTGTATTATAAATTATTGTTGGATATTTTATGTTATAGTATCATAAGCTATTAATAGTTATTATATTGTAGGGTACTTAAAATTATTTTTCATAGGTTATTATTTTTTATTTTAAATTATTTTACCTTAGGTCATTATATTTTGTTTTGTATTATTTTAAGTTATTTTACTTAGGATAAAATAATTTATGATAACACAAAGTATAATGACCTTGAATAACTGAAAGTATAATTTGAAATAACATATATTAATTTAAAATAAAATAACCCAAGGTATAGCCTAAAATTAGTTGAATAATTTAATTTAGAATAACTTAAAAGTTAATTAATTCATTGAAATACTTTAAGGTAAAATAACATATAATAATTTAGGGTACAATAATTTATAATAACCTATAATAACATAAAATATAAATTATAATAACTAAAGTAACTTAAAATAATATAAGGTATATCATAAAGTAGCATAGATAGAATATTTTTAAAAACATAGAAATAAACCTATTCATTATAGTAAATTATAATAGTGAATTATGTTAACTAGTAATGAAACATGATGTCTACATAGTGATATTATAGTGAAATAACTTTCACCAAGGTGAAATCGGTAAAATGTAATAAAGTTATTTCACTTTTAAAGTCCCATAGTGATTTAAGGTAGTAAATTGCACCCCATTTTGGTAGTAGTGAAGGTGAATCACTTAGTTCAAACCATCCAACGCATCTTAGATTTCATGTAGTTATGAACTATCATTATGGCATAACCTGAAACTCAATATGTACTTGTAGCTCCTTGTTGAGTTATTCATAACTTAAATAAAAAATTCATTCATCATTAAATCCATGTTGCCATTTGCCACCCTATCACATTATTTATTTTAATCACTATGTTGTTTAGAATTAATCTTACATTTATAATGTTTGAAGATTATTCCATCTCCATTAGACCCTTCATTGACACCCCCTCAATTGTTTTAAGAATTTTAATCATCTTCACTTGCACGACTATGTACTGAATACTATAATAAGACCAATGTTTTGCCGAACATTACAAATTTTGATGTTTGTTTCTAATCCCAACCTTTTAGAGATTTCTCACCCCTAATAACGTAATCAAGATTCTAAAACTATGATGCTCAGCTTTTGTTGAAGGAAAAAATTAATTATACACCTCATTCATCTAATATTGAATTTCGAAAAAAAAAACCCCCATGCAACCATGCGCACTCGTCATTCCTTATTTTAACATGAAGTTGCTAAAAACCCCTGATAGTTTTACCACACCCTAATATCCTTGATGTAATTCTTAAAAATTGATACTACCATGCATGGTTGTGTCGATATGGCTCACATACAAACACATGATTTCTTAGATGGAAAGAATTATGCCATCATTTGAATGTGAACCTTTAATTCTATTTCTAGAACCAAAGATTTCAGATGAGGAAGAAGATAAAGGGAATACATATGGGGCAAGACCATCAAGTACAAAAGTAGTAGAACAACCAAGAGACCTTAGAGGAGTAAAGGATAGCCTTGAGAAGGAGGTTGTTGAACAGATTTTAGAACAAGTATAATTTGTTTTACATGAAGTTAGGTCTCAAGAGTATGCATCTTCAACCATAGAAATAGGGGAGCATATACAACCTAAATAACATGCAATTCAAAAGGATTAACAAGATCAGATCAAACTTATGTTAGAACTACAACAATAGGATGAAACTCATATTGCACCATATTTGTAGTTACAAACAACAGCTACAAGTGACAACATAATTACAATAAAAAAAACAGAGAACAACTTATCAACAAACAATTATATAGTTGTCAATAGAGGCATCATAAGAGCAACAATAGACTCTGTATACAACAAAGAATTAGACAATGTTTCAAGATGAAGTACAAGCAAAACAAACTATAGAACAAACAAAATAGATTGTTATATAGATAAATTATATTTTTAAATTAAAGGATCATAAATAATAAAACATTTAGCTTTTTTAACATATTTTTTATCTAAAATTCCAAGGCATAATTCAAAGTACGAGTGGGGTAATGTTAAGGGAGTAGTTATTTACGATAATTATTAGTTAATATATTTATATTTACTTATTTATTATTTATAAGAATTATTAACTATATTACATTGTTTTTATCACCATTTGAATTTGAATATAACATAAGACTGTTATTTTTTAGGTATATTTTTGGAGAAGAAAAAGAGATGAGGACCATTGCATCATTGTAAAACATGAAGCTTTAATGGAATATGAGAGAAAAGCTTTGTTTCCATAGTTAGAGTTGTTACTTTGGTGTTTTTTTATTATCATACTTTCATTACTAGATTTTTATTTTGAAACTAGTTTTAAGTAGATTTGAATGAATAGACTTTGTTAGTATTAGTTTTATTGCATTTTAGTCCAAATTTTAGACCAAAATATAAGATTAGAGATTATGTATTTACCAATTTTCACCCCATTTAGAAATACTATCTCTAAGAATAAAACCAAACAAGTTAATGATGTTAGCTTCCATTATTTCATCACTAGCTTTAATGGCCTTTTTTAACACTTTGATGTGAGCATCCAAATTAGTGTCTTTGACATAGGTTGGATATTGTTATTTTTTGCATGATAGTTTGATTATTGGTTTTGGTACAAGTTGTATAATAGGTTGTTGATACCATGGTGGTATAAACATGTGTGGGTCAGGTGTTAATCATTCAAATGATCCAATATGCGGTTTAAATGGTGGTTTTCCAAATGGATCTCCTTTGGGTGAACTTATTCTAAGTGAGTTTCTAGGTTGTCCTCCATTCGATCATTGGTGAGCAAAACCTTTGGATTCATGAGTTGGTAAGTGGGTATTAACTTATATAGTGGTTGGTATGAATGCAGTAATAGGTTGTTGAATAAGTCTTCTATCTATATTGGTTATTGGCTGAATCACTATAAGAAATTAATTTCCAATAGTATGTGGTGTAAATGTGAGTGGTACAACAAGTTGTTTACGTACCAGATACACATACCCATATACATAACATGTATAATTCCTAAAAATTGAAGGATCAAATCCTTTTGTTCCAGTTAGGTATGTTGGATACAAACTAGGATTTAAAGGCACAAAAGGGGGTATGTCATCATACCACATTAGGTATGTTGAAATAGGTAGCACATTGGTTTTACCTAGTATAATTGGTGTAACAGGTTGTGAATAGGTTGTTTAATAATTAAAAGGTACAATAGTATAACCTATATTAGGATTCATGGCTTGAATTCTTAATATAGACACATTAGGTATTTTTGTTATAGTGTTTGGAAGAATAAATTGATGAACATTCATCATTTCCTCCTTCAACAACTACCTTAATCTATCATCCACAATTGGGAAATGATTGAATAAGTGTCCCACTTATTGACAATATGAACATGTTACAGTTCCAACACCTTGGTTTTTTCTTGAAACTAGTCTATGGTGTGGAACTTGTGATCTTTACATTTGACCAAGCATTGATTTTGTTGGGTAGGTGCCTTATTGGTATTTGGTTTCTTGTCATCATGGTGAACATTCGTTGCTTGTGGTTGGGTTGATGTGTGTGGTGTTGCTTGATGAGTGGTTGAGAATGTGGATATGTCTTTTTACACAACCAGTTCAATCTCATTTTGATGTTACTCATTGGTTTCTCCCCTTTGTGTTGCATTTGTGTTTGGTGTATTCCCATAGGTTGCACTTGTTGCTCATTTTCTTTTTGTGTAGGTTTTGAAACATGTTGATGTGTGACCTATTCTAATTGTTTTCTAAGACTTTTTGTGACTACCCTTGACATCTTCTAAAACCAACAAGTTATAAGAAAAACCTTTTTGTTATTTTTTTAACATAAAAATTCAAAACGACCCCTCCCAATAGTCAAGAGTTTGTAGAAAACTTCTCTTACAAATTGGGCACGTGATTTATTTCAAAAACTCTACAATAACCTCACCCTATCTCCCAACAATTTCAAACTAAGTCAAGAAACAACTTAAATCCTAAAAATTTCACAGAAAAAAGTAAAATATGATACAAACCAAAATTTCAAGCATGATTATTTTTCAACTTGATCTACTAAAAACATTTTTTCTAACCATAAATTCTAAGCATGATCACCAATATGTTAACGTGTTTTTCTATTCCCATTAAGTTTTCAACTTCTGAAATTTCAAACAATAAGTTTTTAAAATAACAACATCTACATTCACATTAATTTTTTAAACTCTATTTATAACTTCTAAATCAACATGTACTCATATTACACATAGCTTCAAAAAATATATTGTTGAAACCAAATGTTTTCATGTTTCCTAATGAAAAGAAAACACAAAATCAAAATAACGTCAAAAAGTCTCTCAAACATGTTTGTCCTCTTAAACTTTATACGAACTAATTCAAAATTTAAACAATCATATTAGACCATTTAAATAGTCATTAACTAGTATTAAGTTGGGTGAACCCATCCTTGGGTGATACCATTAGGAACCACCTCATGGAATGGTTAAGGAACCAAAACCAATCAAATCATTTTTATGGGCCCTTTTTGTTAAATGTTTTCACAACTATAAATTATTATTTTCTCATGTTTATCAATTGCATATTCTAATACATGCCTTGAAGTTTATTTGGAGATTTTAAAAGTTGGAAAATTTTAAAAGTCATATTCTTAATTAAAATGACCACTTACAAAATCCACAACCTCAAATTTGGAAATTTATAACTAAATCGTATTTAATCAATTAATTGCCAAATAAATACTTATAAATAAAATGAAATCCAAATACATTAGGAAAAAAATTCATAAATCATGTTCCAAATTTGTGTTCTTGACCAAAAAGTTCAAGGAAAAGAATAGGCATTACATTCTTGAAACTTTTTCTAAATGTAATGATTAAAAACATCAAAATACACAATATTATTGATATTCACAATGAGAAATCACGTCCATTGAAACCACACTACTCTACAACTAAAACTCAAAAACAATTCATATACAATTATTATGCAACTATTTCTTGGGCATTACAACTAGTATGCATTTATCCCCTTAGAAATATAATGTATTAATAAATAAATTGTCATGTCAAAAAATTAGTTAAGTTGTATTATAGTTATAAGTGAGTTGAAAATGGGTTCTCTTTACAATAATTTATATACATTTTACATACATATGTAGTCAACCATGTTTGATTTTTTCAAGGGTTGCATTGTAGTTACATCTGAAAATTATTTTAAAACTATTATAAATGTGCCATTAAAACAACAACTATGTTGTAATTAGGTATAATGTACATACATGTGATCATGCCACATGTTCACATTTCCACCGCCCATTATGGAATACATTTGTAATTAGTTTTCAATTATGATTCCCATTGATACAATTAGTACAACTATTAGTGCGCCACTACTAAAGTAATACGGTTCAACTATGTTATGACTTTAATACAACTATTTAGAACTTAATAAATATATATATTCATCAATTATTTATATTTTCATCCTATGTGTTTCATTTTGAGTGAGTTAAAATGTTGTGGAAATGTTATTTCAAGGTTTAGAAATCATTTTTGATATGTAAAAAAATATAATAATGAAAAAATAACAAGAAGAGAAATAAGTTTTCTAACTTACAAATCACATTTTTCCCCCTTTTCTCTCTCTTTGGACCCCTCCTACTTTTAAACCTCATACCTTTATTTATTTATAATCATTTTAAACAATTTAAAGTGTTATAGTTAGTTAGTTAGTTATAGGAATGTCACCTAAAGTTTTACAAATCATTTTTGAATTTTAATAGCAACATAACATCATACAAGGATTTTCTTAGGTGTTTGGGAATTGGCCTTTGTAGCATTCGGTGGTTTGTTTTTTGAGTTTTTGACCCCTTCTACTTTAGAGGGCCATACCTTTTCAATTCTATTTTGTTTTTGACAATTTTTAGTGCCCCAAAGGCACTAATAGTAGGGGTCCAAGTTTTGTTTAAACACCAAAAGCAATGGAGCCCTCCACTTGTATATAGCTTGCCCTAAATGCTTAAATGTTATAGTTGCAATTCAAATATAACTTAATTTACAACTAAAGAACAATTAAAAGGTTTAACCCATATGTTTTGTTTTCACATCCCATGTTACAAACTATATAAAATAGGTTTGTTTTTTCATATTATCACATTAAAATAAAGTGCCATTTGGGGATGAGTTAAAACATTGTTTAACTTAAAGGAAAAACATAAAATAAAATAAAAAATTTCATGTTTATTTTTTAATTCACATAGTCTTCTGTTTTCATACCAACTTACCTACCCATGTAAGTAGGTAGTTCCTAAGTAAATACATAAGTATGTAGGTTTCAAGACCTACCCACCACCTACCTATGGTTATGTATGACCTACCTAGCTACTAAAATAAATATTTATATTTTAAAAATTTAAAATCTAATTAATATGCCATGTGAATTTTTTTTATCATGCCATGTGTCATAATCTTGGACGTCATTAACAATCATAATGGACGATGAAAATAAATATTTAAAAAAGAAATCATTTATGTCCGAAAATCTTCATAGTGCCACATGTCAAAATATAATAAATGGATGACAATCGATGACGTTAGCATAACATCATGGATCCAATTATAATGGAGTTGCATAGTAATTGAAAATGAGTTGTTTTGATTGAGTTGTAATGGGTTGCAATGAGTTTATATCGTATATACAATGAATTGCAACTTTGTAACTCATGGAACTTGTTTGTTGATTGACAACACATAAATACAGTGAGTTACAAGTGTATTTTGCAACTCAAAAATTGAATTGCAAAGTTAATTGCAAAACACCCCTTTTTTTCATAGTGATTATTGAGATTTCAAAATCTATGGAACTCAATAAATGTATTAAACAAATTATGAAAATGTTCATTTAAGTGTTTTTTATGATTTTTCAAAGTTTAATGGGTCCAAAAAAATCAAGGTGTGATGTTCCTAATGGTATCACCCAAGGATGGGTTTGCCCAATTAACAATTCCAATTTTTTAAAAACTACACCATGTCTAACCACCTATTCCACTACCTATTTTGTTAACTGCAGGTTTTGTAGACTACCTGTTTATTTACCCAATGTAACGTTCCCTATCGCTTTTTGTAACTAATTAGGTTAATATAACATGTTATAACACGTCAATATACTATAATGAAACACATGTCCAAAGGTATGTAAATTTGAAAACCTATACCATATTCATAACATTGGATATATGTAATAAATATTTGTACTCATAGTTGGATATGTTTTCGCATCTAAGGGGAAAAAGGTAAATATGTTTAACCCCAAAAATATTTTAGTTCTATTTATTAAATGGGATGCCTTTCAAGTCCCTTGTTTAAAAATAAATAAATTGGGAATTTGATTAGCCCATCACAAGAAAAAACTTTAAAAAAAAAAAAAACTTATAAGCTTTTCAAAATATAAGTCTATATATGTAAGGGTGAAGAATCCTTTTTGACCCAACTATATAGGCGAGAACTTTAGGCATACCATATGGGATAAAATTGAGGATTGTTAACATGAAGTAAAAGTGCATGTGCTAGAAATAATAGGTGTGTGGTAAGGATATATTTCAAATGGAAGAGCACTTTATTTTGAAGGGCCATAACTTTCATGCTACTTAAGGGTATTAGATGATTCAAAAGCCTATTGGGACACCCCAAAATGAGTTACAAATTATTTTTGGACTTCGTAACCAATCAAACATTACCCATGACACTATTGGGTCCAATCATAGTTAAATAAACCAAAGATCATGATATATGATTATCAAAACTATTTGTTACATATGTTTATGTGATGCCACTTTATTGCCATGTTAATGGGGTGTAATGTACATGAAATATAAAACAATTGTAGCTTATAATACAAGAAGCTAAGGCCTAAAGTAGTTAATATATTTTTGTATGATTTGAAAAATTATGATTATTTTTCAAAACTCATTATAACTTGACAAAATATGCACACCTTTAAGAAATTCATACTTATTAAAAAATAAACATAAACATATGGTGTATTGGGGCAATTATAAGTGCTTTTTGGTAACAAGTTGCAATTTCATCCCAAAATTCCTTTTAATGAAAAAAATCAAAAGGATTTCAATTAGAACCTTGTGATCAGGGAAGAAAGCTCTGGATTAATCAAAGGTTATTTAATGTCAATTCAAGAATCTCATATTTAAAATTATGATTGAAGTAAAAAGAACATGTTATTCTTAAACCTACAAACATCTTATCAATCTTAAAACTTCAAAATTCAAGTTCAAATTTTATTACAAACACATACATGTGATTTTCAAAGGTTTCATATAAATTTATTGCTAAGATTATTTTTTTCTTTTTAAGAAGTCTTGGGAGAAATAAAATGGTGTTACATACAAATGTGTATCTTTCCAATTAGGACCATCTTTAAACATTCTTCCTTGCAAGAAAATCGGAATATCTATTGAGAGAAATAAAAAAAGAAATATTGAAAAAACCCATTGTGTTTCTGTAGAAATAAAACATGAAAAGGATGTTGGTTGCAAAAAGTATTGTTATTTTAGAGAGATTTTTTCTTGTTATCATGAACTAGGACCCTTCACATTGGCATGCTTACATTCCCAAATTGCCATCTCCGCAAGTTTTTTGCATTAAAATTATCCCGATTCCATGGATGAATTTTAAAAATGAATATGGACAAAATTTCATGGATGAAAAATAAAACTTTGATGGAATGACGTTCATCCATGTAATTATGGTTGCTAGAAATACACCCCTTGGTTAGGGACATTTGTGGCATCGCCTTTGCTAATGATCCTTATGTAGACCTTTACATACTTTACATATTCCAATAATGTCAATGCAATAATTGTCACATTTGGAGCATTGTTATCCCGTGGTTAACCACTTTTTCAACTTGCATCATGCATTTTACAAAAAGGTACCAAAAAAAATTTCTTGCAAATATTTTGCAAGAGGTTAACAAAAATATTCCAAACATGTTCTTTTCAGCAATTTTTTTTTCCCCTTTGAATAACCACAAAAATTGAAATTTCAAATGTGACTCTTTAAGGACTATCTCCCATGAAATTTATTTATTTATCCAATGTCTTAAAGTAGCTCATCATTAATGATCAATCCAAAAAGGATTTAGCATGAATTGGCAATGAATTTGCAAAAAAAGATCCAAATTGTATAGCATCAAACACAAAAAAACTTCATCAAGGTCCACCACCATAAACATTGTCAAAATAAACCCAAAAATTTTGGCCCAAAAATATTTTTTCTTGAAATGTTGGCAATTTCTAAATTGAACCAAAAAAGAATTTGTGACAAAGCATTCTTCTAAAATTTGAATTCAAAATAAAAATGAAAACATAGACCCAATTTGAACAATGATGCCCTTTTCACCATTTGACTATGTGAATGGAATGAAATTAATTATTATATCAATGGTCATTTATTTGGCAAATGACTTGTCATGAATCATAAAAATTATTTAAAATTTCCACCACCCATTTTGAAGTTTTGCTTGCATTTGAACCATTCAACTATCATTATCATAACAAGATAAATAATCATATTTTCAAGATGAAAAAGGATTATTACAAATGTTTTCCATCATGATTAAACATTGAAAATTTTGGTCATAACACACATGTGTGCACACACCAACTATTTATTCTATTGCCAAAATTGAAGCTGCCAATTCTTTTGCACCAAATATCATGCAGAATAGAAAGGGAAGAAGCCTAGGAGACATACAATTCTAATAACAGTGTCAATACTGATGCGAGCTTGCAGATATGTGTGGTTGGCTGTAGCCAAAATGCCACAAGGGAGCAAAGTGTCAAGAGTAGTGTGAACTGGATTTTGCAGGTATTTTTGTGATGATACGCATGCATCTGACCCCCCCAAGCTGTCCCACAACACAAATTAAAACTGTAGAATTACAAGTAGAGGACAAACACAAAAAATGAAACAGATTTCCAATTGCCATTCTTAGAGCACACAAACCCACTCATGCTAAAAATCTTCAAAGCATGAATCCTGAATCCTTCCAAAAGAAATGTTGCATTTTTTGTTTTTTTGCCATTGAACAAAAAATTTATCTATGATGAGGAAGATCAATCCTCTGGTTCAAAATGAGGGTTGAAAGGAAAAAAAAAATTAACAAAAAGAAAATGGAAGTACCACTACTACTTACTTATGAGCAGCATAGAAGATGCCAAATGTCAGCCAAGTGAAGGTTGTCATAATCCAAGCCACAACAATGATATTGTCTGTCAACAAAAAAACATACACAAAACAATTTCACACAAGCTCAATCCCTAATTTTTTGAATCTTGAATCCAAACCTAATATCTGAATCCCAAATCTATTTAGCTAGCAGACATGCTTAGCAGAAAAAGATCGTTGTTGGTCGATGGTAGTGGTGGTGGTGATCATGCTTGGAAGTGAGTTGTGATGAGATACAAAATTGCATATAGAAGACCATAAAATCATTAGCAGCCATTAATCAAACAAAATCAGATTAGCAACAATTGGTGATGGTGGCAACAACATCAAAATATAAACAAGCACCAAAATGCTCGGATGTTGTAAAAAAATGAGACTTATAAGTTTTACAAGAACTATATCCAGACTAGAAATAATGGCTTAGATGCTTCTGCACAAACATGAGAGACTTACAAATACAAGAATTAGATTGACAATAGAAACATTGATGTTGCCATCCAAAATCACCCAAAACAAATCATCAGAACAACAGAACAGACCTTGAAAACCTGACTTGAGTAATCCATATCTCACTACCAAAACAAAGGTTGAAAACAAAAACCCACACAAAAGCTCCATGGACCATACAACAACACTATGTATGTAATCACTCCCCCCCCCCCCCCCCCCCCCCCCCACCCCAAAAATCAACAATAAAATAAGGGGGTAAAAAAAAAAAGAAGAAAAAACAAATACCAGCTGCGCCTCCCCCCCC